>LNFM01000983.1_pt1 | contig 67117 bp, 82 predicted proteins | sample 596031 | NCBI WGS metagenome assembly LNFM01 (sample SAMN04254537, study PRJNA301005) | activated carbon metagenome | isolation source: dual media filters at the Ann Arbor, Michigan drinking water treatment plant | place: USA: Ann Arbor
TGTACTGGCAAGCGAACAACGCGACGCTGACGCAGAAACTCGAGGACGCGACCGGGCGACTGCGCGGCGCGGCCGCGACGATCGCAGCCGGCACCGGGGGCATTCGGTTGCAGAACGTCACCGCGACGGCGACGGCAACGATCCGGCTGATCGTGTACGTGCGAAAGACGAGCGCCGGCGGATCGAACGTCAACGTGATCTTGCGCAACAGCTTCGGCGTCGTGAAGCAGACCGTAGCGATCGGCGCGCTTCAATCCACGTGGAAGCGATACACGATCGATTTCAACGCGTGGGACGGATCGACGGCGACGTGTCAGTTTTCTTTCGAGGTCACCGGCGCGCAAGGCTTCGCGATCTCGCACGTGCTGTTCGCATACCAGGGCACCGCGGCCGCCGATACGCCGGCGGTGTGGCACCGCGATGCGGCCGGCGCGATGTCCGCGCACACGACGCATCAACTCGCGGTCAGCATGCCCGTGCAGTTCAACACCGAAGGCGAGATGATCGTCGAGGGGGTCGGCACGGTCGCGGTACCTGTCGCCGGCGGGGCGCTCGTCTCGAGCAACAACGGCGCGACGAACGCGAACCGGCGCGACCTGTTTGTATCGACGACGTTGCCCTCGCTGAATCACTGGGATTTGACGCCGGCGAACAACACGAGCTCGGGCACCGCCGTCGCGTCGTACTTGGATCCGTGGCAGGTCCGCGGCCGGTGGCGTCGGGCGATGCTCCTCGACAACGCGGCGAACCCGTTCGCCGGCGTCATCTCCGACGACTTCGGCGGGGGTGGCGGGGCGAGCTACGGGCGAACCGCCGTGTGGACACCGAGCGCCGTTGTCAACGGAAAGGCCGAGCTCGGGATCGCGGCCGCGATCGCGGTGCCATGGTGCGGGTATCTCCGTCGGGTAAAGCTGCAAGCCTGCGAGGAAAAGCTCGCCTAGCACGAGAATTTCGTGCGGCGCGAGACCTCGCGTATCCTCGGCATGCTGTGACCGACGAACCGCGACCGAAGCGCCGCATGCAGACGCAGACCGAACGCGACTTGAACGCGCTCGAGCGGCTGCGTGCGGATCGCCGGCGAGCTCGCGAGGAGCGTGATCGGAAGTCGCAAGGCGTTCCGATCCTTCGAACCGAGGATCCCGACACCGGCATGACGCCGCGGATCGAACACGATCCGGATCTGCACGCGCTCTACACGAAGATCGAGCACACGCGCGACGCGCATGCGATCGACGTGCAGCGTCAGGCCGATGCGATTCTGGCCGTCGCCGGCGAGCGGCCGCCCGAAGATCGTTTCGCGCAACTCGAGAAGACGGCGAAGCGCGTGAAGTTTCTGATCTCGGTGATCGCGGTGCCCGCGATCAGCGCGATGATCCTCGTCGGCAAGTACCTGATGACGAAGTCGGCCGCCGACGAGCGCGCGCTGATCTTGCGTGAACAGCAAGACGAGCTCGTGAAGAAGCATGAAGCAAAGATCCTCGAGCTCGGCGAGGCGGTGCGCCGACTCGAGCGTGAGCGTGAACGCCGTCGAGACAACGAGCCGGATCCCCCGGCGAAGAAAGATAACCCGTGAAGAATCTGATCCTCGTACTGACCATCATCGCAGCCGGCCTTGGGGGCGCTGTCCTCGTCGAACACGGGGCGATCGCCTACGGCCAATCCCTCGGATCGAGTGACGTCGCGCCGGCGGAAGCGGACGGCGAAGACGTCGATCCCGTGGCCGAGGTCGGCGAGATCATCGGCTTCGCCCGAAGTGGAAAGGGGCGCCTCGCGTTCGGCACCGCGATCATGCTCCTCGTGTGGATCCTCCGCACGCAGGTCGGCAAGCGTCACGCGTGGTTCAAGTCGATGACGGGTGGCTATGTGCTCGGCTTCGGTACGGCCGCGCTGTTCTACGTCGGCGGTGCGCTCCTCGGAGACGTACCGATCACGCTGAATCTCGTGTGCGATGCGATCGTCGCCGGCCTCACGGGCGCCGGCGGATGGGAGACGTTGCGCGACATGATCGACAAGATGGGGAAGATCCCGCCGGCGGCGAAAGCCACGGCCGCATCGCTCGTCGTCGCGCTCGTCGGGGTGGTGCTCGTCGTCAACGTCGCCGGCTGCAAGCACGCCGGCCCGATCGTCGAGGAGGGCGCGCACGTGATCATCGACTGCGCGAAGCAGAACCAAGGCGACATCGGCGCGGTGATCTCCGGGTTGCGGCCGCTCCTCGACGGTGATCGCCCGGACTGGGGTCGCATGTACGACGACGCGAAGGCGGCCGGTGCATCGATCGGCGGATGCGCGCTCGCCGAGCTCGTGCAACGCTACCTCGCACCGGCCCCCGGTCGGATGGCACCGGCTCCCGAGCTCGGGCACGCCGCTCGTGACACGCTGGAACGCTTCCGCGCCGCTGTAGCGAACGGGGCGAGCTTCCGAACGGCAGACGGCACCGAGCTGTGAACGGCGTGCTAGGGCGCGTCCCATCGCGCAAGGATCCGCGGACGTTGCGCCTAGCCAACTACGGGACCAACGGCATGTTGCCCGCGTCGCCGCCGGCGCGGTCGTGGGGCACCGGGCTGACGTTTCCCCTGTACGCGAACGATCGGATCGGGGACTGCGCGATCGCGAGCGCCGCACACCTCGGCATCGCGTGGCTTGCGGCGAAGCGGACCGACGGCGCGTTGATCGATCGGGCACCGCTCGACGAGGCGGCCGTCGTCAGCGCCTATCGCGCGGTGTCGGGCTACAACCCGATGGATCCGTCGACGGACGTCGGTTGTCAGATGATCGACGTGTTGCGCTACTGGCGAAAGCACGGCATCGGCGACGACAAGATCACGGCGTTCGCGGCCGTCGATCCGGATCGCCGCGACCACATCGCCGCGTGCGTCAACCTGTTCGGGGGCTGCTACATCGGCGCGGACCTTCCAACCGCCTCGCAGGATGATCCGGTTTGGCGCGCACCGTCGATCGAGGATCGCGGCCGCCCCGAATGGCGCGCGGGATCGTGGGGTGGTCACGCGATGGCGATCGTCGGCTACGATCGCGCGTCGGTGCAACTCGTCACGTGGGGTCGCGTGCAGCGCGCTACATGGTCGTGGATCGATGCGTACGTGTCCGAAGCGTGGGCCGTCGTCGATCCCGTTTGGTCATTCGGCGAGCGCACGCCGGCCGGCTTCGACGTCGGGCGCCTCGCGTTCGACCTGTCGCGCCTCTAGTCGTCGTATCCGTCACCGCGATCGCGCGCCTTCGCGCGAGCTCGCACATCCATCTCGACGGCCGCGCGCGCGAGCTCGACGCGTTCGACGTCGGCCTCGCGAGCTTCGGCGGTGCGCTCGCCGTCGTTCGGATTCGGTACGTTCGCTTTCAACTTGTGCAGGCCGCGGACTTCGACTTGACGAATTCGCTCGCGCGTCAGGTTCATGATCTCGCCGACCTCCTCGAGCGTGATCCCTCCGCGATCGGCGACGTCGAGCGCGCACGTGTGCTTGAGCTCCCACGGCTCGAGCTCCGGGAAATTGATCTTGATCGATCCCGTCTCGGGGTTGACGTCGAGATACAGGTGATACGCACACGAGACCCACGGGCACGGCCGATCCTGACCGAGACACTCGCCGCGCGTTGTCGGGCGAACGTGCAACGCATGCTCGCCGTCGAGATCGATCGGTCGCGCCACGGTCGCGAAGCCGGCGATCTTCGTCAGCGCGGTGTTGCGACGCGCCATGCGAACCGAGATCGTGCGCGATCGCGGCCGCGTGCGACGGCGACGCGTGCGACGTTTCACGGCGCGCGGTGCCTCGATCGTCGGCACGATCGAATCGGTCGCGGCCTCGACGAAAGACGCCGCGACGCCGTCGAGGATCTCGGCCACTTCATCCACCGCGAAGAGATCCGGATCGATGTCACTTCGGGGGCGCAGATGCATCCTTCTTCGGCGGGGGCGGCCGCGTCTCGCCTGCAGCCGAGACGTGGTTGCGGTAGCCCGCGACGGCCACGACGAACGTGACGCCGTCACCGCCGGGGTTGTCCTCGAGTCGCGCGTTGACGCCGGCGTACGGCTTGTCGAGCGCGCGCAGCGTCTCGATCGCCATCTCCTTCGCCGACTCGAACAACTCGAGGTGCGCGGGGCTCTCGAGACCTCGCGCCGGATGCACGCCGGCGTCGGCCTCGAGCACCGCGATCACGTCGTCACGTTCACCATTCACATCGATCATGATCATTTTGTTGACGTTGACGCTACCACGGCGTCGATCGCAAGGGTGGTTGAGATCTCTTCCCACGATGCCGACACGACGCCGGTGCCGGGGTACATGTCCTCGACGGTATCGCCCGGGCGCATCCCGAGGACGCGAAACAGGAACGCGCAGAACGCGATCGGCTTGCGACCGGGCAACGTGCCGCCGTACTTCGCCGGCGTGGCCGATAGCCAATCCTGCACGCCTCCGCGTGCGGCGCGACCACCGACGACGATCAGGGGCTCCCACATGTTGTGCAGTCCGAACGTCGCCGGTGCGGGGTTGCCGGGCTTCACCCACGGGCACACGTGCGCCTCGGGTGGCATGATCGAAAGCATCATGCGAAGCGCGCGCTCGCTCGTCGAGACAGCGTATCCGTCGATCACGCCAGCCGCGCGATCGAGCTCGGCCGTTGCGATCATCGCCGCGTGGTCGACCTCGCCGGCGTAGGTCGACTCACCCTTGTACATCCACGCCTTGCCAGGGTAGGGCGGATCGTAGTAGCGCAAGCGCAGCGGCCGCCCGTCGAGACCGCTCTCGACGGCGCCATATCGACGACGAACGCGAAACGCGCGCTGTCGGCAACCCTGCGTGCAGAACCGCATCCCCGGTCGCCACGTCGCGATCGGTTGCTTGCACCACGAACAGACCGGGCCGGCGTCGTCACCGCCGGCGACACGCGGCGTATCCGCGGCCGCCGGCGACGCCGTCTCACCAGGGAGCGGCGACGCCGTCATGGGGTCTCCGTCAACACGCTGTCGAAGGGCACGAAGTTCTCGAACGCGAACAGGCGAAGCAGCAACTCGATCCGATCGATCGGCATGTCGTCGGCGAGCTCAATGTCGACACGCCGTTCGCGTTCGACGGACCCCGCGCGCTCGATTGCGACCATGGTGATCCTCACGTCGCGTATCTCGGAAGCACGCCGCGCACCTTGTCGCGCGATCCCAGCGTGCAGTTGCAGACGTTGCAGAGCGCACGAAGTCGAACGCCGGCGTGGTACTCGCGCCAATAGAGCGCGACACGTCGCCACGCATTCATCTTGCGGAGGTTCCACGTCCGACCGTCGATGTGATCGATCGTCAGGTCGCGCGCGTCGAACACGTTCTCGCAACACGCGCACTTGCCGTCGGGCGACAGCACGTGCACGAGCTCGAGGCGTCGACGCTTCGCGCGCTCGGTATCGACGGTCGATCGACTCACTCGGCCGCCGGCGCTTCTTCCGGTGCTGCGACGGCCGTCAACCCGTGCTCGAGGTAGCCGGCCGCCCATCGCAGCACCGCGCTCGCACCGCGGCGCGTCTGCGCTTCCTTGTACGGCAACCACTTCGCGTTGGGGTGCGGGATCGGAACGATCGCGTGATCGTCGTCGATCTTGCTACCGACGAACGGCAGCGACGCCGGCAACCCGTACGCGAGCGCGAACGCATCGGCCACGCGTTGCCCGACGAGGACGGTGCGCAACGGGGCCGCGTCGTGCGTCGACGCGCGACGGCGCGCGAGATCCGCGGCGAGCGCGCGGCCGATGTGCTGCGCGGCCGTGATCATGTCCGACTTCAACCACGGTTCGTGGTACTCGCCGAACAACGCGATCCGTCGGAAGCGGCCGACGTACGCACCGATCGAACAGCCGACGAGCTCGAGCATCTTGTAGCCTGACGACGACTTCGACGAGCCGGGGAACAGGGGCGCGCGGCGCGCGCTCATGCTGACTTCGCAGACGAGCAACCCGCGCACCGGACCTTCGATCGCCTCTGGCAAGAGGTGCCGTTCACGACGCCAGTCGACGAGCTCGAGATCACTCACGTGGTCGACGCGCGTCGCGCCGATCGCCGGCCACGATCCATCCTCGGAGATCTGCGCGGCGAACGTCACGCCGGTTTCGATCCTTCGACGAGCTCGTGATGCACGAGGAAGATCGCGATCGCGGTGCCGGTGCGCGGATGCCCGACGACAGTCGCGAGCTCGAGGCGCCGGATCATGTCGTCCTTCGGGGGCGACTCGACCGGCACCGCGACGTTTTCCGCGACGGCGATCACGTGTTGGTCGTAGCCTTCGACGCGCGGATCGTGCTGCACGCAGACGCGCGCGAACGTGCCGCCCTTGTCGGCCTTAGTGTTCCGAAGCTGCACGATCTTCGACGTCTCTTGTACGACGTAGCAGCCGACGATCTTTCCGCCCATCGGAAACACGACGGTGCCGGTGAACGCGTCGTGCTCGATGTCCGCGATCGGAACGTCGAACGTGGTCACGACAGTCATTTTTCCGTCGGGGGCCGGCTTCACGTTTGGGGCCACGGGTGGCGCTCCTTTCCGCCGTTCGTCTTGTCCGACTCGGCACCGAAGATCTCGTCGAGCACGTCGTGCATGATGCCCCGCTCGGGGATGGTAGAGCTCGGCTCGAGGCCGCACGCGCGCGCGCCGATCCACAACGGACCGGGATCGGTGCGTCGCTTCGGATCGACCTGGCAGTGGCCGAGCGCGCACACGTCGCGCGTCAGACCGTAGCGCCGCACGAGCGCGCTCGCGATCCGCAACGCGCCGAGCTTCTGCGCGTCGGTGTACTTGTGCAGCGCGCGACCGGGGGCCGTCACGTGCACCTCGTTGCGAGGCGAGCACGCCGGCCGCGCGTCGGGGTTGTCCCACCGGAACGGCCACGACGCCCACACCTTGCCGCCCCCGTCGACGTAGTCGGGGCCGAGCTTCTTCGCGCGGGCATCCGGTTCGATCCAACGAAGCTCACCGAGGTTGATCACCTCGACGCCGAACGCGAACGCGTTCGCACCGTAGCCGCGGATCTTGCCGCGTTGCGCGATCGTCAGCGGGACCCACGGTTGCGACTTCATCGCCGGGCGCATGAACAGCAACGTGCTGTCGGATCCCATGTGCCACGATCCGTGTTTCGCGCTGACCGACTGCGCGATCAGACCATCGCGATCCAACCACGCGTGGCACGATGCAGCGCGGCCGCCGGGCTTCGCGATCCGCTCGGCGAGCGACTTCGCCGGCGTGTCGCGCGTGTCGGTCCAGTGCCAACCGATCGCGTCAATGTCGCCGTCGAGGGTCGACAGCGGCGATCGTTTGTTGGTCAGGATCACGTCGATGCCGTCGCCGTGCATGATGCCCTCGTCGTCGATCTCGATCGGCGCGGGGCCCTCGTGCGCGCGGTGCAGCATCTCGATCGCAAGCCGCGTCGTCTCCGCGATCTGCGCGTTGAGCTCGGCGATCTTCTGTTCCGTTGCGGGGTCTCGGGTGGTCATGGCTGATCCCTAGAACGTGTCGGGTTGGAAGGGAAGCGCGAACGATGCATCGCCGCACACGATCCGGATCTCGGGGAACGTGAACCGCGGGGCCGGCGCGCGGCCGAACCGCTCGCCGAGCTCGCGCGTCAGATCCGACTTGGTCGCCTTCTCGGCCTCGGGGCGACAGAGCGTGACGTGCGGGACGAACCCGAACGAATCGTCGACGCGCACCCGCCGGTTCTCGAGCTCGATCATCAACCCGGCACGCAGCGCGAACAGGTCGCGCGAGTTGACGAGCGTGATCAGGGTCGGCGCGTTCTTGCGCCAGAACCAACCGACGCCGGTGATCTGCGCGGCGATCGGGCCCTTGGTCGCGTTCGCGAGCTCGAGGGCTGCGCTGTAGATCTTCTCGACGCGCGCTTGATCGTTGTCACGGCCGAGGTGCACGAGCGTGACGTGCGCGTCCTCGGGGAACCATTCGCGCATCGGATGATCTCCGACGACTTCACGCGGCACGAACAACCCGATCCACAGACCGCGGCCGGCCTTCGCACCTTCGACGAGCTCGTTGTACTTGTCACCCATTCGATCGCTCCTACTTGATCGTCGGCGCAGCGCCGATCTCGCATCCGATGCACACGTCTGATCCAGGATGCAGCCGGAAGTGACACACCGGACATCGGCGCTCGATCGGCTCGGACTGGAACCACGCGGCCGCGAGCACGAGAACGCTCGGCCGAACCACGCGTGCGCGCGGGATCCGCGCTGATCGATCAACGAGAGATGTCACCGCCTCGATCACCTTGACGAAGATCGATCGAACGATCACGACGGAAGCGATCCAGATGAAGATATCTCGCGGCACGCTTCAACCCTTCTACACGGCGCCGTCAACAGAAGTCAACAGCTAGAATGCGTCTGACGCTGTCGAGTCACCGCTCGACGGATCGAGGAGATCGCGGCGAGCTTCGAAGTCGATGTCATCGCGCAACTGGATGGCCGGCCACGGGTACGTGCCGAACCCGGCATACTCGAACGCGTCGCGGCACTTCTCGAGAGACGGAAACTCCCACACCTGCACGCGGTTGTGTCGTCGGCCTTGTGCGTCGAAGATCTCGACGCGCGTCTGATAGCTGTTGGTGCCCGGGGCTACCTTCTTCAAGAACCGGCCGAGCGCCGTTTCCGTCGAGCGCCGCGCACCGACGCGTTGCGTGTACCTGAAGTAATCCTCGACGAGCGCGGACTTGAAGATCGGCGACGTCCAAGACAGGTGATCCGGCATGAGGATCCCATCCTCAAGTTTCTTGAACCACCACTCTTCCATCGAGTCGAGCGACAGCATCCGTTGCTCGCGCAACGCGTCGGTGTGCGGCACGTCGCGCACGTCGAAGTCAGTCAGGTCGAGGTGCTCGAGGTAGTAGAGGAGCGACGACAGGCCGGCGCGATCGTTGTCGAACATCGCGGCGCGCACCGCGCCGAAGTACGCGCGGTCTTGCCGCTTCTTCGACGAGACGTCGAGCACGAGAAACCGACGCTCGTAGTTGCCGACGGGGATCACCCACTGCTCGTTACTCGCCATGATCAGATGGATGTAGTTCGGGGCGAGCTCGGCGTCGACGCCCTTGTTTTCGATCATGATCGTCGGCTCGGTGATCATCGACTTGAGTGTTGACGCGTGTTGACGATCGCCGGCGAAGAAAGCTTCATCGGCGAACACGACGACGGCATCACGCAACGCGCTGTTGAAGTTGCCGACGAGGTGATGCCCCGACGACACCGCAAGGAAGTGCCGGCCGAACAGCGCACCGAAGATGTTCGCGAACGTGCCTTTGCCCGTGCCGCGATCACCGCGCATCACGATCGCAACCTCGCCTTGCCTGTCGGGGTACTGCACGGTTCTCGCCATCCAACCGACGAGGTAGCGGTACGCGTTCTCGTCGTCGTTGCACAAGACTTCTTTGCAGTACGTCAAGAACGGTTCGTGCGTGGTGCCGGCGACAGGTTCGACGTCGAAGCCTTGCCACAAGTTGTAAGCCCCGTCGACGTCGCGTTGCGGTGCGAACACGATGCGATCGAATTGCTTCCGGTCTGGATGTTCGAACCACCATTTGCCGAGCGGGGTCATGATCGGCGTGTTCGTTTCCTCGTCGGTGCCGATCTGGATCTGGCGATTCGCGAACCAGTTTTTGAAGTCGGGAACGCTTTGGATCACGAGGTGCTTCCGACGCAACGTCGCGTCGTCTTGCTCTTGGATGATCCGGCACTTGCCGCCGATCGTTTCGATCACGGCGTACTTCTCGTTGAGCTCGAGAAGCTTCGGATGGATCGCGAATTCCTTCGCGCGATCGATCTGTCGCCACGCGTAGCGCTCGGCATCGGGCCGGCCGATCACCGTCGTCGAGATCCGATAGTCGGGATCGGTGATCACCGCGTACATCACCTCGTCGGGCACCTTCGCGCGCGCGAGATCACAACACACGTTGAACAGCCATTCGGACCGGCGCGATCCGCGTGCCTCGCCCCCGACTTCCTTGGGATCGTCGGGGTCGCGACCCTGCACGATCTTCACGAGCGTGCGCTTCGGGATGCGGGGCCCCCACGGCATCGTGGCCTCGAGCTCGTCGGGCGAGTAGCGCCGGATCGTTCCGTCGGCCTTGCGGGGCACCGCGGTGTTTCGCACGCGCGATCCGCTTCGTGTCGTCGACAACCCCGCGCCGGCGACTTGCACCGGGGCCGCCGGCGTGAACATCGACAGGTCGTACACGGCGTCGGTGAACGCCACGACGCCCGACATCGCGACGGTGCGGCCGCGCTCCTTCTTTTTCTCCGGGGGCCAGTTGACCGTACCGGGCAACCGAAGGATGCGATCCGCGTTGTGGCAGTTGTCACCGCCGAGCACGCGCCACAACGTGATGTTGTAGCGCTCGACGATTTCGCATGACGCCCACTTCTGATCCTTCGTCGTGCCGGTGATCAACACGGGCTCGCGCAGTTTCCAAATCGCTTGGAACCCGCCACCGGAATCGATGATCACCGACGGCGGGGGAATCGGTGCCGGCGGATTCTCGATCAGCTTGAGGATGCGCACGCGATCGCGCGCGATGTGATCGGCACGTGCGGCGAGATCCGTGACGTGCGAGTCGACTTCGCGCGGATCGATGTCGACGTGCAACCACGGGCACGATGCAACTTCGGTCTTGTCGGCCTTCTCGTCGAGCGCGCCGGTCGGCTCGTTGAGCATGTAGTAGACGTTGCGGTTGTGGAATTGCCGCAAGAACCTGTCGACGCCGATCTCGTCGTCGGGCCCGAACGTCGCGGTGTCGATGCCCTTCTGATCGACGGCGATCGACGTCAGCACCCACGGACCGTGAGGCTTCAAGCGGCGTAGGAATTCGATCGCGGTATCGGGATCGTGCTGCACGGGACAGGGGCCGCCTTACGTCAGAGGACGATTGTCAACAGAGGTCAACGGTTGTACGACGCGCACGAGCTCGGGGTCAACGAGGCGCGGTGACCAGATCTTCGAAGCTACTACCTCGAGCACACTACGCGGTTCGTTACCGACGAAGATCGCGGCCGTCTCACCGGGAAACAGCATCCATTGCTGATCGACGAGGAGGAGCAACCACGCGCGTTGATCCGATCGCCACCGACGCGTCAACCACACGCGTTGCTCGGGCGAGAAGTGGGGCAAGCGTAGCGGTGTGCTGTCGCGCATCGGCCACGCGGCCGCGTACTTGAGCTCGATCCAACCGCCGGTGCAGTTGACGTCGGGGGTGCCCGGGTGCACCGGATTCTCGACGGAGATCGGATCAAGCGGACGCAGCGCGCGGATGACGCGCTGACGCATGCGCGACTCGGCCTTCACCGACGACGCCCGGGCTTGCCGACGAATCGACCGATCGCCTTGTAGAGCTTGCGTGCCTCGCCGCGCGAGATCCACGCGATGCCACGCATGCCGCTCGGTTGCGCGATGCGCAGCATCATCCGATCGTCGCGCCACTTCGTCTTGTGAGGTTCGACGCGCACGACGCCGGCCATGTCGACGACGGTGCCGTGATCGACGGTGATCTTCTTCTTCGTGGTTCGCTTCTTCACGCCGCTTGCTCCTCGAGCGCCGCTTCGCAGTATCCGTGCGCGCTCTCGTACAGGTTGATCTTCAACGCTCGCCAGTAGCCTAGTACCCCGCGCCGGCGCTTCTGACGCCAACCGCCGGTGACGGGATGCGGATCGTTGTGCATGAGCTTGATCACCGACTTGAACGTTTCGCCCGTGCGAAATTCTTCGTAGGTGCCGCCGCACACGCAGTCGCGCGGGGTCCTAGCCACCGACGACCGTCAGCCCCGTGACCGGGATGAAGGCTTGCGTGATCAACGCGCGGAGGTTCGCGCTCGGATCCGTGGCGAGCTCGCGACGCTCGAGATCGAGTTGCCCGAGCTCGAGGAGATCGATCGTCGGCAAGTGCAGGTCGCGCGCGAGATCCTTTTCGATCTTCATCCCAGGCGACAGCACACCGCCGACGAGCACGATCCCATCGCATCGGCGCAGCATCGCAATGTCGTCGCGGATGCCGCGCTCGCGATGCTTGCCCTCGTCGAGCACCTCGACGTAGGGCAACCACGGCAACGCGAACGCGACGGACGGCACGCACTCGACGAGCATCGTCAACCACAGCTTTGCGATCGCGATGTTGTTGGTGCGCGTCGGCTCTTTGCTTCCGACGGGATGCGCGATGTAGATGATCGGGGTGTTCTTGCTCATGCTGCTTTCTCCTCGTACTTCTCGAGCTCGCCGTAGTTGGGTCCGTACTCGATGTCGACGCGCGACGGCACGCGCAGCGGCAACGCATCCTTCATGATCTGCACGGCTTCCTTCGCGCGTTGCATCGACGCCATGCTGAAATCGAATTCGTCGTGCACGGTCAGTCGCGGATCGTAACCCTCGCGATCGAGCGCGACCAACGCCATCTTCGTCTGAATCGCCGCGCTCCCTTGGATCAGCCGGTTCAGCGCCTTGTAGGTCCAATCGAAGTTGCCGAACGCGTCGCGGGGGAAGCGCACGCGACGGCCGTCGATCAGGAACAGGTAGCCGCGTTGCTTCGCGGTGTCGCTACACTCACGTGCTAGCGCACGCACGAACGGCACTTTCTGATCGAGCGTGTCGAGGAGCGCTTGCGCCTCGGGCCCCGCGGCGAGGTACGGCTCGCCGTTGCGGTTGTGCTTGATCTCCGTCGGCAACTTCATTTTCGTTGCGAAGGTGCCGCTCGCCATCCCGTAGCAGATCGCGAGAAACGTTTCCTTCGCATCGCCACGCTTCAAGCCCGAGAGCTTCGCGAACATCGTGTGCGAATCCATGTTCGGATCGGTGCGGTAGAGATCGCCGAATTCCTTCGCGCCGCGCAGCCCGCGCACCTCGGCGTAGTGCACCGTCGTGCGGGGCTCTTGTTGCGAGTAGTCCCCCTTGATCCACATCTCGCCTTCCTCGGGGATGTAGATCTTTCGCCACTCCTTCCCGGTCTCGGGATCGCGGTTCGGCTGCGCTTGCACGTTCGGATGACGCGCGGCCGATCGCCCGTAGCGCGCTCCCTCGTCGTCGTCCTCGTCGTCGTCGGCGGCCGTGCGCATCTGCTTGAACGATGGATGCAAGCGATCGCCGATCAGGTGATCGCGCACGCCGGCGACGTACGTCGTTTCGATCTTGTCGAATTTTCGCCAGCGCGTGATCGCGTCGACGACAGCGTTGCCCGAGAATTGGCCGAGTAGCTCTTTCGTGATCGACAGGTTACCGGGCTTGTTGGCGGCCGCTTGCTTCACCGTCGGCGGGTTGCGCGGGACGTGGATGCCCTGCGTCTTGAGCGCCGCGGCGAGGGCATCCTTCATCATCGGCGACGGCACGTCGACGCCGGTCAGATGCTTGATCTTCGCGCGCATCTCGGCCGTGACCGAGAGACACCACCGCGACATTCGCTCGAGGTGCTCGAGGTCGATGCGAACCCCTCGACGCGTCATGCGAAGCAGCGCGAGTTGCACGTATGACTCGTTGTCGTACGCGCGCTCGAGCTTCTGCTCGATGATCTTCTTCTCTTGAACGCGAAGCACCTTCGGCAGATCGCGCACGTCGCCTTCGGCATAGCGGCCGGCCGCGCCGGCGTGGAGCTTCCACAACTCTTTCTTCGGATGGAACCCCCACTCGATCGCGTGCGCCTCGAGCTCCTTCTCGTACTTGCCCTCGAACCCGTGTCGCTTCAACGTCGCGTCTAGGCTGTAGTCCATTTGCAATTCGTCGAGGAGACACTCGGCGTTCTGGACGTCGCGGTGCCACTTCGCGCGCTTGAATTCGATCCCATCGTTCCACAGGTAGTCATGATCGTACTGACCACCGGACGTGATGATCGTGCCTTCGAAGTCGCGACACTGATCGCGGAAGTACGACACGACGTGCGCGCGATCGAGGTTGCCGCCTCCGGCGTGCGCGAACGGCAAGTAGTGTGCGGGGCCGTCCTCGATCGCGAACGCGATGCCGACCATGTGGCCGCCTCGACGGCAACCGTTGCCGAGCTTCGACAGCGTGTCGTCACGGCACTCGATATCCACCGCCACGCGTTGCGCGTCTCGCCACGATGGCAAGCTGTTGACCGCGGGCGCTTGCCACGTGATCTTGGGGGCGAACATCGGAAGCTGTTGCATCTTGTTGCTACGTGGCTTTGGGAGCGGTGATCGTGATGGCACCGCCTCGGATGCCGTTCGTCGCTTTCTTGTTGGTGGCGACGTAGTCGATCGCCGCGGCGATGTGCTGCACGCCGTGGTCGGAAAGGTTCTCGAGCTTGAGCTCGATCACGTGTCCGTCTTGCCCGCGCAGCTTGATCACGCACTTCGACTTCGGGCCCCCGGTCACGGCATCACCTCCCAATCGCTCGCGAGATGATCGTCGAGGGTCAGCGTCATGATCTGCCCGTTCGCGAGGCAGACGAAGATCGATTTGCCCTCCTCGGCGTGGACCTTCTGACCGTTCGGCAACGTCGTCGACGGGAACAGCACGCGCGGATAGATCCACCAATGCCGCGCGAGGATCGCGAGACCTTCATCCTTTGCGGCGAGCGGCCCCATCGCGATCCACGTGCGCCGGCGGATCGGTCGACCCGAGCGCAACGCCGTCAGGAAATCGACGGCCACCGTCGGGGGAGGAACCGCCGTCGGATCTTCGGGGGCAGGTAGGCGGGGCACTTCGACGTCGACGGTCATCATGATTTCATGTTCCAGGGGATCGGGTTTTGAGTCGAGGGTATCGCAGCTTTGCCCCGCGCGAGCGGATGCTTCGGGTAGCCACCTTGCGTCAACCCGAGGTGCGACGGGCGCACGCCGGCGTTGTGCAACGCGTCGCGAATCACGAGGCCGCGATCGTCGAGCTCGCCGTGCGTGCCCCATGCGGTGATGGTGATCGTCGCCTTCTCGGCCTCCTCGATGATCGTGGCGGTGTTGAATGCATCGGCGCCGCGCGCCTCGGGCTTCGCGTTGTACAGATCGATCGGGTACGGCGATCGCATCGCGAACAGGTTCACCACCTTCAAGATGATCCGAGCGTTGCCGTTGAGGTCGCGACCCCAGCGCCGCGCGTAGTTCACGCACCGCGACACCGTCGGATCGTTCTTGAACGCGTCGGCCGTCGACGGATTCAACATGATGAACAGCACGACGATCTCGAGCGCGACGAGATCCTCCGAGCTCGGGATGCCCGGCTCGACGAGTCGCGTCAGTAGGTAGCGATAGCGCTCGTCGTCGGAGAACAGCGCTTCATCGCCGTTGAGATCCGCGCGCTGCGTGATCATCGCGCCACCGTCAGGTCACTCGATGCACGCGTGACGGCCGTGTAGAGATGTTGCCAGCCCTCGACGCCGAACGTGTCCGACTCGTCGAACACGTAGACGCTCGGCCACTCCGACCCCTGCGACTTGTGCACGGTGATCGCGTATCCGAACGCGAATTCATGGTTGGCGCGACGCATGTGCGGGGCGAGCTTGTCTTCGGTGCCGCGGAAGTGGTGCAGCCACGCGGTGACCTGCGCGCGCGTGCCGTCCTCGTCCTCGACTTCGATCATCGTTACACCCTGTTGCTCGACGGAGAGGGCGCGCTTGCACGTGAACATCTGACCGTTGAGAAACCCGAGCTCGTGCTCGTTGCGCAAGCACATCAGGCGATCGCCTTCCTTCGGCTCGTCGACGACACCAAAGCCCCGTTCAGATCGCACCTTGCGATTCGTCGCGTGACGCGTCAGGTTGCGGCCGCACAAGATCTGATCCGCGGCGAGCGCGAAGTCGACGCGCGCCGGATCTTTCTTGCTGATCACGCGGCACCCTTCGCCGAGCTCGCCGAACGCGATCGGCTGACGCCGGCGGATCATCGTCGCCAGTCGGAGGATCGGGCTATCGGCCGCCTGTCGGTGGATCTCCTCGAGCAACACGTTAGGCTTGCGCCGCGTGAAGAATCCACCGCCCATCACCGGGGGCAACTGCGCGGGATCGCCGAGCACGAGCACGGGCTTTCCGAACGCAAGCAAGTCGCGCCCTACGCGCTCGTCGACCATCGAGACTTCGTCGACGACGATCAGCGACGCATACTTCGCGTCACCGTCGAGGTTCAACCGGAAGCGCGGACCCTTGCGGCCGCTTTCCTCCTCGGTGCGCTTGAGCTCGTCGGCGAGCAGCGCCGCGCGTGCTGCGTCGAACGGCTTCGTGGTGCGCACCTTCTCGAGCTCCTTCCGAAGCTTCTCGGGCGACGGAGGATCGCCGGCCGACTGATAGATCAGCTTGTGGATCGTCGTCGCACCGACGCACCCTTTTTGCGCGAGCACGTGCGCGGCCTTGCCGGTGAACGCGCAAAACGCCACCTTGCCGTCGATGCCCTCGGCAAACTCTCGCGCGATCGTCGTCTTGCCGGTGCCGGCGTAGCCGAACACGCAGAAGACTTGATCCGGATCGTCGAGGAGCGATCGGCCTTGAACGGATGCGTACCACGCAGCGACGCGCGCGATCGCGTTGTCTTGATCGGTGGACAGTTTCATAGCGCGTGCCCGAATGGAGTCGAACCATTCCGCCGGCTGTCCCTTCCGACGCCGTCACCCGACGGCGTGCACAGATCGATCGCGTCGCACCTCGAGGCGCGACGCGGGATCAGAAGCATGCGCGGCCGCGCAGTGGGACAGAAGCGGCCGCGAGCTCGGGCTAGAACGCCGCGTCGCCTTGCGCCGGTGCGCCACCCTGACCGGGGGTCTCTTGCTCCGACTCGGTCGAGCGGTAGTTGCCCTCGACGGCGCCGCTCTCGTGCGCCTCGCACAACATCTTCGCGGCGATGTAGCGCGGATCGTTCTTGCTGATCAGCGAGCGATCCATGCCGCTCTTGTCGCCATCGGCGGCGAACAGCGGATCGATCGTGAAGATGTACCACGACTGCGTGCCGCGCTCCTCGAGCTTGGTGCCGAGGCGGATGCGGTGCGAGAACATCGGCACGGTCGTCTTCTTCACCTTGCCGCTCGGCTTGCCGTCGGGCCCCGGGATCGGGACCTTCGCCATGTAGTAGCCGACGTTGGTCGACCACGCGCGGTAGCTTTTGATCTTCGTCGACGCGAACGGGATCATGATCGGTCCGACGATGTTCTGACCACCCTCGTGCACCGGCTCGAGCTTCTTCGTCGCCGGGTTGATCGTCCAACCCTGGAACACGATCCCGGCGATCTCGAACGTCTCGACGAGCTCGGTGTCAGGCAACGGCTTGTTGTCCTTGTCGAGCATTGGAAACCCCTTCGCATCGACGTGACGAACGGGCAACTTGCCGACGACGCGGCCGCCGTTGTTCGCCTTCGCTTGCGCGACTACGGGCGCGTTCAACTTGTGACGGCCGCGGAACCCACCGCCGGTGCCGTCGGGGTTGCGCGGGATCCACTCGGTGAATCCGTGATCGGTGATCGCCGGCACCACGTCGACGAAGTCGTAGACCTGTCCCGTGACGCTGTTGACGATCTGACCGGCTTGCGCTTCCTTCTTCTTCACGAGCGGCGAGTTGAACTGAAGCACGACGAGCATCGGGATCTTGCGATCGTCGGCCGTCTGATTCTCGAACCCGCGGCCCTCGTCATCCGCGTACTCGTCGGCCGCGAGATCCATCGGGGCGTCCTCGCCGAGCACGAGCGCCGTTTCGTTCGCGGCCTTGACAAGCTCCTCGGAGAGCTTCGGATCCGACTTCGACTTGCTATCTGCTTTTGCCATCTGTCTTCTGCTTTCGTTGTTCGTTGGTTACGGCGTGCAACGGGTTGTCCGCTGACGCGAGAGACACTCTACGCGATCGCTGTGACTACTTCGAGGTCGACTTGATCTTCGCGGCACGCTGATCGAACACGCGGATCAGATCCCGCGGCACGTCGCGGCCGCTGTCGAGGAGCTCGCGCACGAGCTTCGCCAGCGTCGACGCGTGCACATCCTTCTCGGCGAGCACGGGCAACCCGCGGCCGAGGAGCTCGGCCGCAAGCTCGTCGGCGCGATCATCCTGTCCGCGGTCGAGCTCGATCGAGACCTTGTTCTTGACGAGCGCTCCGTGTCCGTGATCGATCAGCCACTTGATCGCGCCGGCGCGCAACTCGGGGGCATCGTCGCGCGACGGCAGCGACGCGCGGATCTTCGACTCGACGGTGACCTTCCAACCGGCGCGCGTCACGCACTCGCGCAACTTCATCTGATCCATCTGTTCCGGGATCTGGCGCTCGTAGATGTCCGCACGCGCAGCCTTCGCAACGATGACGTCGGCCTCGAGCCGCTCGAGCAAGTCATCGGCGCGCGCGCCTTCCGACACCAATCGATCGAGCTCGTCGAACGCGCGATCGACAGCCGAGGCCGTCGGGTTGGCGTCGGCACCGTAGTCGTCGGCACCGCTCGCAGGAACATCACCGCTCACATCATTCTGATCTTGGGACATGTTGACGACTGGTACCAGATGTCAACAGATCGCGTCAAGTGCGATCGTGCGAGATCACCACGCTACGTCAACCACGCGCGGTAGGCATCGCCCACAACTTCGTCGCTGATCCGCTTCTTCTCGACGAGCGCACGCACGATGCGTTCGTCGACGGTGCGCAGCGCAACGAGATCGAAGTAGGTCACGTTGCAGCGTTGCCCGATGCGGTGATTTCGATCCTCCGACTGCAAACGGTTCACGAGGTTGAAGTCATTCGAGTAGTAGACCGTCGTCGTAGCCTCGACGAGCGTGACGCCCATCCCGATCGCCGCGGCATTCGCGACGAAGAAACGCGCGCGGTCCGTACCGCGGAAGTCGTCGATCGCTTTCGCCCGGTCGCCACGCGAGGTCACCGCGCCGTCGTAGCGCACGCACGCGGGGCCGAGCTTCTGTACCAGGCGATCGATGTCGCGACGGAAGCGCGCCCACACGATCGCCTTGCCTGGTACGTCTTCGAGGAGCTCGAGGGTGTGCAGCAAGCGCGGATCGTTGCCGTCGCCGGGAATCGCGATCGGCTCGGCGTCGGGATCGTTCGGGTTGGGAAGGTAGCCGCACGCGATCTGTTGTAGCCGGAGGATGCGCACCATCGCGATCGCCGCGGTGATCAACTCGCCGTCGACCTCGAGCATGTACGTTCGCTTGAGCGTGTCGTATGCCCGTCGTTGTTCCGGGGCGAGCTCGAACGGGATCCGTTGGTACAACTTCTCGGGCAGGTTCAACCCCGCATCCTCTTTCGTGAGGCGCGAGCTATGGGGCTCGATCATCGCGCGGAGCTTGTCGATGTCCTTGTAGCCGACGACGATTTCACGCGTGATGCCTCGCGATGCTTTCTTCGCGTGCTCGTGCACCGCGGCCGCGCGCCGCTCGTCGCGATCGCCGGCGAGCTCGGGCACTGCGTTGCTGTCGTCCTCGCCGGCGCTGTAGTCGCCGAGCGCCTCCTCGAACGCGGCGGCCGCCGACATCTGCGCGGCCTTGTCCGTCAGCGTCATCATCTGTTGTGACGCCGGCGCGTCGTCGGTCGCCGGCGCGACGCGGCCTTGCGTCGGATCCTCGGGTGCGGCGATCACGATCTTCCGCTTGATCGCGAACAGGTTTTCGAACGCGGTGAACGATCCGATCCCGAGCTTTCGCCAGTAGAGCGGATCGAGGAGGAGCATTTGCCCGTAGAGGTCGAGCGGCGAGTTTGCGACGGGGGTGCCGTTCAAGATCCGAACGTACGCGGCCGCGTTCGCGATCCGCTGACAGACCTTCGACCGTTCCGCCGTCGGGTTTTTCACGCGCGCGGCCTCGTCGGTGATCTTCGTGAACCGCTTGCGCCTCGCCGCGAACGCGCGCGCGGCCGCGATGCCGGCGTCCGTCTTGAGACCGTCGTACGTGATCGACAGGCACGCGAGCATCGTGTCGGGCGCCGCGAGCAACTTGTCGAACGCCGCGCGTTGCTCCTTCGACTTCGACGCCGACGAATGCCAGTCGAGGCCGATCCACGGCACGTCACAATGGCGAGGGAGCTCGTCGCTAATCCAATTGCGGTGCACGCCGTCGGGCGCGACCACGATCACCCCCGACGTTCGGTCGTGCTTCCACAACCGGCTGACCGATCGGATCGTCGGCCGCGTCTTGCCTACGCCCATCTGCCAGAAGATCGCGAAGCCTCGACGCTCCCACGTGGCTTCGAGGAGCTCGGCTTGATGCACGAAGTCGTCGACGATCGTCGGCTCGGATCCCGTGGCGAGCATCGATCAGATCGACTCGTGCGGGTAGACTGTCGATCGCCGCACGTCGTCGAACGTGCGGCCGCACGTGCACGGCACGAGCACCTTCGGCAGTGACGCGGCGATGTTGTAGTAGTCGACGGCCGCGCGCTCGAGGTCAGCGCGCGCGAACGCGAGGTCAGACGGATCTCCGGTGCCAGCTGTACGCGCCGCGGCCGTGTGTCCGTACTCGGATGCGAGCATCTCGAGACGTTCGCGAACGCCGTCGAGATGCGGTTGCGCGATCGGCGTGACAACGCTACGCACGAGATTCGGATCGGTGCCGTCGCAGCGCCGGATCACTTCGGGTCGCCTTCGCGCATCATCTCCTCGACGATGTGCCGCGATCGCGGATCGTCGAGGCCGTTGCGGATCCACGACCGACGCCACGCGAACCACGCGGCGACGACGATCGCGATCATCATCGCGGCCGACAGCGCGAGGAGCATCGCGACCCCCGGCCAAAACCGAGGGAGCAACGGCTCGTTGTAGATCGCGGCCCCGACGATGTTGACGATCGTCATGCACGTGAACGTGATCGCGAACGTGCGCAACATGCCGAGGATCATCCGGCCGGCACGCGCGCGGAAGTACCGACGGAACAGCGGATCGCCGATCATGCTCCGATGTCTCCGACGAGCTCATAGCGGTGCAACACCGACTTCTCGAGCTCGGCTTGCCCCGCGAGGAATTCGCGCGCGGCCTTCTGTTGTCGCCGGCGCTTGTTGCGATCGTGCGACCACAGGATCGTGAAGTAGCTCGCGTGCGTCGGAGCCGGGCCGACCACCGGCGAATCGTCGGCGCGCGTGGTGAGCTCGAGGCGCCGCTTCTCGAGGCGCGCGCGCTCCTTCGTCGGCCGCTCGAGTCGCTTGTCGATGATCTTGATCATGTGATCGGGATGGCACATGTACGCGATGCGCCGCATCGGAAACACGGTGATCGACTTCTCGCCGGCGATCGCCATGGGGCCCCGGTATCCCTTCTCGTGCTCGGCTTTCGTCGGGATCAACGAGCGGAGGTGATCGAGGTTGAACCCGTTCCAGAACACCGAGTCGATCTTCTTCGCCAGCCACAACCCGAACAGCGCGTAGTAGCAATCTTGCACGCGCAACCCGGAACCCTCGCCGGGAGGGTTGTTGAACGCAGAGCCGATGCCTTCTTGCCGCACGAGCTCGGCCTCCCAATCCTCGAGCTTCAACACGTCGCGACCGGGCGAACCGTCGAAGAACGCGCGCGGCCGGTGCGCGGCCGTCCACTGCTCTTGCCAGTAGGCCGAGCTCGAGGCGTCGAGATCGATCGGACACTTGTCCGGTTCGCGCGCGGCCGGTCGCAGCACGCATGCCGCGAACCGGCGGCCGACTTCCGGCGTCCCCCAATCGTCGGTGGCGGCGCTCGTCAGCGCACCGCGCGCCGATGTCGCCGGGCGCACGTCCGCGGCCGTCTGCGCGAACGCAGCCGGGGTTTCGTCCTTTGCCACGGACCTACGCCGCTTTCTTCTTCGGGCCGGCCGCGGCCGCCTCGAGCTCGATCTCGCGGTTGCCGACGCTGCGCAGCCACGCGGCCGCGCTCGCGAACCCCTTCGAGTGCGCGTGATCTTCCCACTTCGCGAGCTCGGGATCCGTCGTGCGGATCTGGTAGCGCCGCTCGAGCGGCGACTTCTTCGAGCTCGGGTGACCCTTACGCTTCTTCGTTCCTGCCATGATGGTCCCTTCTACTATCTCGCGTTGCGAGTTGTCAACAGTTGTCATACCCCGAGGTGCTCGAGGCCGAGACGCAATTGCGTGACGACGGAAAAGATCGCGGTCTGGATCGTCGACGGTGCGCGCATCGCGATCGCGTTGAAGTTGCGAATGCACTCGAGCACGCGCTCGCGCATGTCGACGGCCGCGCACGCGCTCGCCCACTCCGTCGACGAGAACGTCACCGCTCCGAGAAACTTCGCGTCGGTGTCCTCGCCGTCACCGACGCGCGCGAACACCTGCGTGCGCACCGAACCATTCTCGAGCACCGCGATCCGCTTGATCGCGAGCGCACCGATCACGAATTCGCCGATCTGATCCGCGGTGCGCATCACGCAGCCTTCACGATCTCGAGCGCGATTTTCCGATCGGCGCTGCGCTCGATCGCGTCGACGCGGCCGTGCATCTCGCCGGCCGTCTTGTCGTCGACCCCGAGCACAACGATCATCTCGACGGCGCCGGTGCGCGCCAACGTGTCGACGATCTCGAGCGCTTGCGTCTTACTGTCGGGGAGCGACACGAGCACGTCACCGACTTCGACGCCGGCGGCCTTCAACGTGAGGGCACCGATCTCGTACATCGAAACGATCGCGCAGATCTCGCCGGCCTTCTGCCGTTCGCCGACGTCTTGGATCAGACGCCACGTCTGATCGTCGCGCTCGCGCGCCGCTTGATCCGGGATCGTCCGGATCAACTGCTTCTCGCGCCCCGGTCGCGGTTCGCTCGGCGGCCGCACGGTGGACGCGAGGAGCTCGGCCGCGAGCTTCGTATCCCCTTGCGCGCGGTCGTATTCGTCCGACAGCAACGCGGCATCGTTCAACAGCGTGAGGAAGCACGAGCGTGCATCCTTGGAGCTTCCGAGCGTAGCGATCAGCATGCGAAATTGCTCGTCGCTGATCGGCGTGGTCACCGTGTCGGCGGCCGCCTTGTCGAGAGCTTCGCGAACGATGTGCGCCATGCGGCGAGCTTGAGCGGGGGAGTGTTCAGCCATGAGAGACAGGTTAAGGCTTTCGTCAACAGTTGTCAACAGGATGACACACGTTGCACCACGGTCCCAACATGGGGCATCGGCAAGCCTTCGGGTGCTCGATCCCGACGTCGAACGCGGGGCCGGCGAACGGCCACGACTTGCCGTACGACGCACCGTACCGGCGCGACCGGGCCGATCGAGCTCGTAGATCCTGCGACGGCGTGACCTCGAGCGCACCGGCATCGGACAACCGTCGCCAGTAGTCGGGGCACTCGGCCGGCCGCGTCACCGAGGAGCGCGCGAGTCGGTGCGCGACCTTGTTGATCCGGTAGCCGACTGTCGTCACCGACAACTCGAACAGCCGGGCAAGCGCCGCCTTCTTCACGCCGGCCGAGAACAGAAGCCAGATCATCGCGTCGCGCTGTTCACGTTCCTTCGCCGACAGCTTCATCGTCGTCATCCTCCTCGGTGCCCGACTTCGACAGGCACGCTTTGCAATCGTGCAATCGATCGTTCGTGAAGTCGATGCCCGAGTCGCAGACGGCCGCGGCCTTCTGCGCGGCCTCGAGATCGCCGGCGAGCACCGCCTTGAACACGTCGCGGATCGCGCCGTTGAGGAGCGCTTCCGTCGGGATGCCCTCGCACACGTTCCACGTCACCGCCATGCGGTGCGCGATGTCGACCTTCAAGTTGCCGTCACCTCCCTCGCCTCGCCACGTCATGCCGCCGAGCGATGCGAGCTCGAGGCGCGTGGCTTGGTTGACGGCGTGGTGCCGGTGCAGCTTCACGCCCTTGCGATCGGCCTCACCGACGAGCGCCTCGTGCGGCTGCTTCGGTTTCTTCTTCGGCTTCGCGGCCGCCTTGGTCACGGATGAAACTCGCGCAACACGTAGTCGTCGGGCTGCACCGTCATCGACCACTCTGATCGATCACCGAGACGTGCCGCAAGCGCGTCGGCCATCACGTTCGCATCGCGCTCGTTGGCGATGCCCTCCGCGATCAACACGTCATCTTTGCCCGGTGCCTCGCCACCAAACTCGTGCCGCTTCACGATCATGAACGTGCCGACCGGAACGCCCGTCGGTGGCACCGCGTCGCACGGTCCGTTGTCGAACGGATCGATCGACACGTCGCCGATGTCGACAGTGAACGATCGAACCTTGCCGCCGGGGGTCGCCACGTTCAACTCGAACGTGTCACCGCGGATGTGCCCCATCACGTAGCGGTGCGCCGCGTCGACGGCCGAATCCTCCTCGAGCTCGACGACGTCGCGCGCGTACTGCGCGTCGTACTCCCATACGCGAAACTTCACGACGGCACCGTCAGGTTCGCCATGTCGTGCAGCGCGAGTTGCAACTTCGTCAGCGCGTCGCGCACCGGCGATCGCCGATCGAGGTTGAGGGCCCCGCTCGGCTCCTTGAACATGAACGCGAGCGCTCGCGAGAGCTCGGCCGTCGCGGTGTGCAGGTCCCCGATCCGACAACCGGCCGCGTGTTGCGCATCGTCGCGGCCGTTGCACGCGTCGATACCGCGGGCGGCCGCCGCAACCTGCGACGCGCTGTCGAGCGCGCGCAACAGGATCGTGTGTAGCCGATCGAGGGTGCCGAGCTTCTCGAGCTCGAGCTCGCTGTCGAAGATGATCGCTGGCCTCGTCTCGCGTTGATGCGACTCGAGAAAGGCTTTGATCTTCGCGCCGGCGTCGGGATCCGTCGGTGCGCGGCCGACGGGAATCGCGAACGGATCGGGCGCCTCGAGATCCTCGCCGAGCACGATGGGGCTCGACTGGTAGATGTGCTCGATGCCCTGGCAGTTGTCGCCAACGATCAGCGCACCGCCCTCGGTCTTGTCACACGCGCACGGATCCCCATGCTCGACGCGACCCCAGCGATGAAAAAACGATTGCTTTCCGGTCATGGTCCCCTCGCGATCCAGTAGTCGATTTCGCGCACGCCACACCGGCACACGCCGGTCGAGATCGTTGCGCCGCTATACGTCGCGTATTCGAAGTCGTGCACGCTGTCGGCGAGCACGCACGGGTTGTGGTCGATCGTCAGCGTTGGAGGGAACGCGCCGAACCACGGGCACACGTCCGAATGCCCGAGCTTGCCGACGCTGTGATCCTCGGGGCATTCGCACTCGCCGCGAGCTCGAGACGCCTCGCCCCGGAGCTTGTCGAGGCGCGCGCGCACGATGTTCATGAACGTCATGCGAGCTCGCCGGTGTGGCTGATCCGATTGCCGTGCTCGTCGGTGTACGTCAGCGTGGCGATGCATCGGCAGTTGATCGGCATCGTCGGTGGTGCCGTGAAGTAGGCGTCGACGTTGATCGTGATCGTCGACGGTGCCGCGTTGCTCGGTGCGAGCGCACCCATGCGCACGACGGCGTCAGCTTTCGCGACGTCCTCCGCACGCAACATCTCCTCGGCTTCGGCGCGCGTGATCTGACGCCGGCGCGCGACATCTTCGATCTCTTCGATCTCGATCACAGGGGCCAACACGCCGGCGCTTGCGCGTCACACGCCGTCGCCTCGAGCTCGGCCACGCACGCGGTGAACGCCTCCCAGTTGGGGAACACGAGCGACTCGTCGATCGAACCGCACCGCTTGATCCCGCGATCGTCCGTCTCGCACGTAACGAGCAACGTGTCGGCGAGCGTGGCCTCGCACAACTCGACGCGGCCGCCGTCGCACGCAACCGAGCGTTCGCAGTACGACGACGCGTACACCGACAACGCGTCACCGTACGTCGCCGGCGGGGCGTCGACGCCGGTGCACGCAACGAGGAGCACCGCGATCATCATGAGGGTTATACGCATGGGATTCATCGTGCGGCCGTTGTCAGACGTTGTCAACAGGTCAGTGCACGGTGTCGACGATGTCGGGGTAGCCGGCCGCGTGGTGTGCGCGGGCTTCTTCGATCGTGTCGTAGATCTCTTCATCGAACCAACCGAGCTCGAGGGCGAGCTCGCGCTCGGCTTTCAACTCGTCGAACCCCTGACGCGTCAGCGCTGTCGACTTGATCTCGATCGAGCTCGTTGCGCCGGCGAGCCGAGCTTCATCCTGGTACCGCGTCAGCACGCGCGGACCGTTGCCGCGGCCGTTCGTGCGGCCGACGAGGCGACGCACCGTCACGCTGTCCGACGTGATCTTCGCGTTCGGGCGCACCGACTTGATCGCGGCGATCGCCGGCAAGAACTTCGGCGACTCGGGGCCGATGCCGAGCAAGTGAATCCGCGCGCCGAACCACGGCAACCCCGTGCAGAGCTCGCGCAGATCCTCGAGCGACGTTGCATCCTTCTTCATCGGGACGCCGGCGATCAGATCGGTCGGACGCATGCCGAGGATCTCGACCTGTCGGGCCCATGCCGCGGACATCGCAAGCGCACCCTTCTGCACCGGCACGATGATCTGCGCGCGCAACCCGGCGAGCAAGTGCATCACGTGCGACCAACGCGCGAGGCGTTCGAACGTCGCAGCCTGATCACCGACGAGGTCGGGCGCAACGAGGTACGCGCGTTGACCGAACGTGTGGGCCGCCCAAAAGTAGATCGCGAACCGCTCGATCCACGACGCATCCGTGATCGGCTTCTTCACGACGAGGCGGCCGGCCGTCGGGTCGAACGCGACTTCGCCGAACGCGCCGGAGTCAACGAAGATGCGCATCATCGGGCCGGCCTCGCGCTCGCACGCGTCGAGCAAACCATCGCGGATCTCCGTGGCGGTGATCCCGAAGTGGCGAGCCGATCGGCAGAGCCCCATCACTTCGCCGGGGTGGTTCACGCCGGAAGCGAAATGCTCGCCTTCCTGCGAGAGCTCGAGCGGGTACGCGACGTCGGGGCGATACTTTCCTTGCATGAGATACACTCTAAGCCTTCCGTCAACAGTTGTCAACAGGTCCAAACGAACTACGCCACGATCTTCGCGAGCGCGATCGACACGAGGCGTTGCGCGGCGAGCTCGAGCGCCGAGTCACGGAAGCCACCGGCCGGAACGCCGGCGCGCGCGAAATCCGAGCGGAGGATCTCGATATGCGCATCGGTGCCGATGTCGCCGATGTAGCGGGGCATCGCGTAGAAGCGGACATCAGAACCCGAGCGCGACACGCGGTACACGTTGCCACGGATCGTCACGCGCGGACCGATCGCGCAAGTGACCTCGATCGCAAGCTGATGAATCTGCGCCGTCGTCGTTTCGTTGTTCGTCGTTTCCATGAGAGACAGGTTAAGCCTTCCGTCAACAGTTGTCAACAGGTCCAACGCGTCTACCGGAAATCGTCAACAGGTCCTAGCAGTTAGCCCCGTGGTTCGCACCGCGGCACATGCAATCGCATGCGGGGCCGGTCGCGTTGCGACAGATCGCCCCGCACTTGTGGCGCGACTTCTTCGTGCCCTCGGTGACCTTGTGCAGCTTGATCCACGTGTCGCAACCCGGGCACTTCGCGATCACCGACGCATCCTCGTTGTAGACGCGCGACGTTGCGATCCCGGTCCCGTCAGCGTGCACGATCGCGATCCCCTGCAACGTCAGCCCCGACGCTCCCTCGAGCTTGTGCGTGCCCTTGCGGCCGCCGGCGCGACAGATCCGGCACCGGCCGATCCATCGGGCGGCCGCGGCGAGCTCGCGCACGAGGACGATCGGGCCGGTCGCCTTGAACGCCGGAAGCATGGTGATCGTCGTCACGTTAGATCGCCACGGCGAGGCGTTGCTCGGGCATCGTGCGAAGGATCTGGCGGTGGTACAGCCGCTCGAGCTCGCCGATGATCACCGCGTCAGCGTCCAACCGGCGCAACTGCGCGAGCTCGGCATGCATCGCGGCGATCCCGCCACGCAACCACGCGGCATCCGCGATCGTGCCGGCGATCGTGGTCTTACGGAGATACTCGGGGTTGATTTGTTTCGCCATGAGAGACAGGTTAAGCCTTCCGTCAACAGTTGTCAACAGGTCCAACGCGATGACTACGCGGCCGGGATCGCGGCATAGATCGCTTTCGCGAGCTTGCTCACGTTGTACGACATGCCGGGGTACCACGTGCCGGTCTGGCATGCGTACAACGCCTCGATCTTCGCGAGCTCGCCCTCGAGTTGCTTCACATCTTCGAACGCGCCTTGCGCGGCGAGATACTTCGCATACGCGGCCGTCGACTTGCGCGCATACGCGCGCTCGTTGGCCTTGTACTGCGCGACGATCATCGCACGCAACGTAGTGATCTGACCGATCACCGTCGAGATCTCGCCGTCGAAGGAGGTGATCACCGCGTGCGTTTCGTTCGTCGTTTCCATGAGAGACAGGTTAAGCCTTCCGTCAACAGTTGTCAACAGGTCCTGTAAGTGCATGAACCTGTTGACGATTCGGAACGGAGTGATCTCGAGGCAACTTCCGAGCGTTGGACCTGTTGACAACTGTTGACGCAAGGCTTAACCTGTCTCTCATGCAACCGACTACCAACGAGATGACGGAGACCCAATCTGACGCGATGGTCGGCCTCGACGCGCTCGAGGCCGGTAACCTCGAGCGCGCTCGTGCGCTCCTCGTCGGTGCCGGCGTGACGGTCGAGATCGGCAGCACCAAGCTCGCCGGCGTCATCGTCAAGGTGACGCGTTGCGTGATCACGGTGACGTACGGCCACGGTGACAAGCCCCGCACGTTTCGCAAGATGCCGGGCGCTGTGGCGAGCTCGGAACGCATGGGCCCCGCCGGCCCCAATCCGCTGTTGCGCGGACCGATCCGCGATTCCCTCGAGCTCGCCGCGATCGACTTCGGCAACGTGGATCTCGACTTCACGATCACCGGCTACGCGTGCGGCTGATCGTCTGACCTGTTGACAACTGTTGACGAAAGGCTTAACGTAGATCCCATGACGAAACGCATTGTTCACGCCCCGATGAATTGGCCGAGCACGGCCGTTGCGCGCGTCACGATCAATTGGTCGGAGATCTCCGGCGGTGACGGCCGCACGTTCGTCGGACTCGCGGGCATCGATCATTGGCTGCGCGCGAAGCTCGATCAGGCAGCGCTCAAGAGCGAAGGAGCGTACGGGGATCGTGGTTGCGATCGTCCGTCGGGCTACCTCAAGACGGAGATCGAAGTGGTGTGGTGTGACGGCGAGCGGTTCACGTTCCGCGTCGATCTCAACTACGGCGTGACCTGTCGCGCCGATGCCCTCGGTTCGGACATCGTGACGGCCGAGCTCGTGCAGCGCGCGGCCTACTCGCGAGAGAAGGCCGACACGTTCGGCGTCTACTCGCCGGAGCTCTGCGCGTTCGTGGAATCGCGACTCGGCACCATTGCACGCGAGCTCGCCGCGTGACGTTGCCCGGCTGCTTCGCGCTGCAACGTCAGTGGATCATCGGTCACGATGCGGTGCTCGAGATCCTCGAGCGTACGCTTCCGTGGTCCGTCGAACGAATCCGCATGTTCGGGCGCACCGTGCCGGTACCGCGTGCGACGGCGCTGATCGGCGAAGCACCGTACACCTACTCGGGCATCCGGCACACACCGGCCCCGTGGGATCCCATGCTCGCCGCGATGCGTGATCGCCTCGAGCGCGAGCTCGGGATCCGCTTCAACTCGTGTCTCGCCAACTTCTACCGGAACGGCCGCGACTCGGTCGCCTGGCATGCGGATGACGAACCCGAGCTCGGCGAGCGGCCGACGATCGCAAGCGTGTCACTCGGGGACGCTCGGGCATTCGTCGTGCGTCGTGCCGCGGTTCCTCGCAACGTCGTCGAGGTGCTCGAGCTCGGATACGGTGACCTCCTCGTGATGCGCGACGAGTCGCAAGCGGACTATCAGCATTGCGTGTTCAAGACCTCGCATCCGGTCGGGCCCCGCATCAACCTGACGTTCCGATCCGTGCGCGTCTAGACTTGTTGACAACTGTTGACCACATAGCTAAGGTGACCACCACATGACGAGTCGCGCGCGACAGAAGGGCATCAACGATGCCAACATTTTCATTTTGCTGAACACGATCGAGGCGTGCCGGCATGCGTTGCTGATCCGGGCGAAAGCACCGAGCGCGGTTCTGATCGACGACTTGGGAAGCACGCGCGTTGCTGCGCTCGTGTTCCAGTGCAAAGAGCAACCCGGAACCGACGAGGCCGATGCCGAGCTCGAGCTCGCGCTCGCCGAATATGATCTCGAATGGCGACAGACCGTCACCGATCACTTGACCCAACAGGAGAGCTAGAACCATGGCAAAGCAAATCAGCGTCGGCACCCACAAGGCCGGCATCCACACCCATCTGACCGTGCGCTCCGGCGTGCCGGGCGCCGGCGCGTTGCTCGGCAAGCTCGTCGCCGACGACGAGGCGATCAAGCTCGGCGCGGACGCGCTCGACGCCGTGGTTGATGCACTCGTCGATCGCATCCTCGACGACGATGGGTTGCGCGTCGGCTTCTTCACTGGCGAGGACGACCCCGACGCCGTGCACAAGCACAAACACGTGTGGTCGGAATTCGTCGAGACGACGCGCACCGCCGCGCGTACGCTCGCGCGCGAGAAGGTGATCGAGGCGTTCAACGCGCACGATCTCACCAACGGCCGTCGGTTGCAGTTGATCCCGGTGATCCGCGATTCGATCACCAAGCCCTCGACGCTCGGCATCAACCTGGACGACGACAAGTGAGCGAAGGTCTGATCGGCCGCGACCTCGTGCGTACGATCGTGCCGGTGGCAACGGAGTCGGGGCAGAAGGGAAAGCCCGACATCGTGCATCCGCCGATCGAAGTGTTCGGGCGGTGCATGGCGATCACCGTCGAGACGCTGCGCAACGGTGATCCGCGGTTCATCGCGATGGTCACGATCGAGCGCACCGGCGAGCTCGAGATGTGGCCGATCGACGGCACCGTGCGCGTCGAGGTGCCACCACCTGCGAAGGCACGAATCCCGTGGTCCGTGTTGCGTCACGCGTTTCTCGACGAGGCGATCAACCTCCTCGAGAAGCGCCGCGATGACAAGTTGCAGGGCAACAGCGATCTCGTGAAGCAAGCGATCGAGCACTTCATCGCGAGGCTGACGTGAGTCGAACGGTTCGACGTGTCACGCGTGCGACCTGCGAAGGGTGCTTCGCAACGTGCGATCGCGACTTCGACGAGGTCGTGTACAACCGGCCGATCGACGGCGGTTGGTCCGTGTTGATCGTCGAACCTGTTGGCCAGACCGGATCGGGGCCGAGTCTTGAGCGCGACTACTGCCCGACGTGCACGCTCGAGATCGCACAGGATCGCGCGGTCGCGATGACGCGGAAGCTGAACGAACCGAGCAAACCGTGATCACGTTCCTGTTCCATGTGCTGTGGTTCGTCGCCGAGCTCCTCGCGTTGCTCGTCGACGCGCGACGGCGTGAGTGTCCGACTGGCTACGCGCTCGAGGGCGTGACGCCGTCCGGCGTGTTCACCTGTCGGTTGCAGGTCGGGCCCGATGATGGTGAGCTCGAGCTCGTCGACACCGTGCGCGGCCGCGTCTACTGCCGTCCCTCGGAAATCGCGTGGTCTCCCACGCATCGCAACATCGGCTGTCGGAGGATCTGATCATGGGTGCACGTACGAAATCAGTGCTGCGCGGTGACGCGATCGTGCGCGATCACAAGCTCGGCGACCTCGTCGAGATCAAGGATCGCGGGATGTGGATCAAGGCGACCTACCGCGGCCGCCTCAACAACCGATGGCATGCGGTCGACGTCGACGGCGTGCGCGTCGAAACGACCAACGTGCGAAAGGCCGCCTCGTGAAACCGTCAGAGATCCCGTGCTTCGAAGCGAAGTGCAAAGGTGCCGTTGGCCTCGACTGTTCCGGTCGCGAGCTCGAGGCCAGCAACGGCCGGCCGCACTATCACATGTCGCGCGTCGAGGCGTCGGTGTCCCTCGTGCACGTCGAGCCGCTCCGTCGCCCCGCTGACGAATGCGTCGATGTCACTGGCGAGCTCGGCTTCACCGCCGACGAGCGCGCGGCCGAGCTCGAGAACCCTCGCCCCGGTGTGATCGTGCTTCCGCATCCGCCGAGCGGTGCGCGCGCACACAACGGTCACTCGTTGCGGATCGATCTCGTGCCGCCGATCAACTTGACGATCCTCGACAAGACGTATGGCCGGATCCTCACGCAGATCGAAACGGATCGGCTGATCGCGTGCGAGCTATGGCAAGCGGCCCCCGAGCATCAGCGCACCGAGCTCGTCGGAATGTTCGGGCCGACAGTCGGCGTGCGGTGCGTGGATCCGAAGCGGCCGCGAAGTCTCGCGCGTCACACCGTCGGGCACGAGATCGCGGTGCGTCAGGTCGGCGGATGGCACTCGGAACCGATCGCGCGCGCGATGCAACGTCGCCTGTACCGCGTCAACAACCGCGCCGGTTCGCCGACGATGGTGTGGGACGCCACGACCAACGATGCGTTGCCGGGCATCCGCCGGCACATGTTCGTTGCGTTGATCGACGGTGACCACAACTTCATCGCGATCGATCAGCGCTGCTATCTCGACACCGTCGGCAACCTCGTGTGCACGTACCTCGACGATCCACGCAAGCCGATCGGCGGCACGTTCGGCCGCGTCACCGAGTTGTGGCGCGCGAAGGAGGGAGCGCAACAACTTGTCACGCACGATGATCATCCGTGCATCGCGATCGCGCGCGTCGAGATCGACGAGGGCGTGCGCGTGTGGTGCAGCGGCACGACGGCCACCGTCGAGACCGACGAGGGTGTCACGTACATGGGCGTGCAGATCGACTATGACGTGCGCGTCGAAGATCAGCGCGTGCGCTACCCGCTCGCTGGCATTCCGACCGAGAGCTATCGCCTCATGCGTGGTGACCTCGCACGCACGGTCGTGTGTGGCGTGTCGATGCCGATGGGTCGCGCCGAACCGCGCAAGAGCGATCCGCTTGCGCTCGACGCAAACGGCCTCGTCATGGTCGCCACGTTCGAAGAGATCGCGCAAGGCCGCATGATGGGGCGCGCGGCGAGCGATCCGCGAAACGGATCTCGAGGTCGCGAGATCGATGTAGCGCTGACGACGGCGATCGAGTCGTGGCAGTGGCGAAGCTCCGGCACGCGATCGCTTCGACGCGTCGTGACCACGGCGTTTCAAGAACCGCCCCGACGTGATTGCACATGGGGCATCGACGCGACACGATCGATCATCCGCTTCGAAGGTGACTCGAGCGCACGAGCAAGCTCTGTCACCAATCCGAATTGGCGATCCGAACCGCTCGGTGCGCTCGAGTCGTGGCGTCGGGTCGACGGTGGCCGATGGGAAGTCGTGTTGTGGGTTGTTGACAGCGTCGAGATCCGTCGCGTGCGTCGCCTCGGCACCGTCGACGAGAACGGCGCGATCGACTACATCGCCGGGTTTCGCGTGCCTCCCAACACGCGCATGCATCCCGACGATCTCGAGGCCGATCGCATCGCGCGCGAGCTCGAGGCCGAGGCCGAGCAAGATGCGATCGAGGCGCAGATCGCGCAGTCGCAACAAGATTCGATCGAGGAGCAATCCGCGTTCTACGGTGGAACGCAACCGCACGATCTCGACGGTGGTGTGTGTACGCGGTGCGCATGGAGCGCTGTACTCGGCATCCCTGACACGGGATGCGAGAACCTCGATCCCGAGGTCGGCACCGCCGGATGTGCCGCGTGCAACGGCCTCGGTCGGCGCTGGGACAATCAGCAATGCTCGGTGTGCAACGGCTACGGCTACATCCAAGGCCCCGAGGTCGACGAAGTCGAGGCCGCGATCCCGCCGACGGATGACACCGCCGACGAGGTGCGTGCGCGCGCCGGCATGGGAATCACGACTGTCCGAGATCCGGACGGTGCCGAGTGACCGACGAGCTACGCCTCGAGCTCGAGGCCGGTGACGATGACGTCGTCGAACATCTCGACCGATCGATCCCGCCGGCAACACCGCCCCCTGACGTTCGCCCCTCCGGCCGAACGCGCAAGGCGGCCGCGTTGCTGGCGTGGATCGAGGCGAGCGAGAGCTCGGCCGCGGTGATGGTCGAAGCCGAGGACACCGACGCATTGATCGAGATCGGGGGCGAGGTCAGCTACACCGACGGGTGCACCGGCATTCACCTGTGGCGAGGCGGCCGCATCCTCGCCGTGTGCTACCTGTGGACGCAGCATTGCGATCGACAGGCACCGGCACCGACGACGACGGCGGAAAATTCGATCGACGTTCCGTTCTGACGTAGCGTCGAAGGCATGTCGAAAATGTACGCCAAGGTTGCAGGGTCCCTCTACAGCACCGTCACGAACGCGTCGCAGCAGATCAGCGCCGCGATGTCGGGCAAGAATCTCTATTCGTTCGTCTCGAGCACCGCGTGTTGGATCGCGCAAGGCGCGAACCCGACGGCCGCGAAGTCGGCGGGGTCGATGTTCGTGCCGGCCGGGGTGCCGGTGCTTCTGATCGGCAGCGCCGGCGCGAAGCTCGCCGTGCTGCGCGATGCGGCTGACGGTGGGTGCTCGATCACGCCGGTCGGCTTCCGCGCCTCGCCGTAAGCTGTCGTCAACGTGCGAGCTCGCGCGGCCGCGAGCACCACAACCACATCGAACATTCAGGGTGCGAGACGCACGGCCGGGCGATGGTGCATCGAGGTGCATCGCGTTGGGTGCGTGTCGTGATCGGCGAGATGCCCGAGGTCGGGCACCGTGATCACGGACGGGCATCCGCTGTCTAGACTTACTAGACCTGTCTAGACCTCGATCCGAAGTCTAGTCAGCGGATTCCGCTTGCCCGACGCGCGGTTAGATCCGCTGTCTAGACTTGCATGACCTTTTGAGGGTTAACCGCCAACATTTCGCGAAGTGTGCTTCGAAATGTTGGTGAATAGATCGTGTATAGACGGTCTAGTAAGTCTAGCACTACGTGTAATCATTGAGGAATTCTGTCTAGACTTCGGCAGACTTACTAGACCTCGACGGAATTCGGTACCCGAGCGCACGGGCATTACACACGGTGTGCTGTCGCACGCATGTCGCATGAGTGATGTTAGTCACTAGCGTTGCTCGAGTACTCGACGACGCGGTTGACCTCCTAGCCACCTCCGAGGCGACCCCGCGAAATCCTGCGTGGCGCGATCTGCACGACGCGAGGCACCTCGAGCTCGGCCGCGTCGCGCCGGTACCTGCTACTCGACCCGGGGCCCTCGCCGCGAGCCGGGCAACCTCGCCGCGAGCTCGAGATCGCACCGCGGATCGTGAAGCTGTTGACGGTCGGGCGATCGGCATGACACCGTGATCTGAGATCGTGTGCCAACGTTCGGTTGATTTCTGATGTTCGTCTCGGGTGATCAAGTCGTCAGCGGTGCGTTGCGCGAACGCGAGATGCGACGTGACGTCGAAGGGGGCGAGGCGCCGGCCTCGCCGATCGTCGGATACGACGACGATGGTGTAGCGATCGAGGGCGAGCTCATCCCGTGGCGCGAACCGCGGCCGCCTGATGCGCCTCCTCCTCGTCGGTCGATCGGTGGTCACTCGATCGCGAAGCCGAACCGCGAGCGGCGCGCGTACACCGAGCAACTCTACGTCGCGCAATATTCGTCGACGGAGATCAGCGAGATCATCACCGCGCGATTCGGTTGCTCGTCGCGCACGGTCACGAAGGATCTGGCGATCATCAAAGCGCGCTACCTCGAGCGCGCGAGCGAACCACAGATTGTCGAGCAACGTCGCGAGCAAATGCTCGGCACGATGCGGCTGATGCTGCACGAGTCACGCGCGGCCGGCGATCGACAGACCGCGCGCTTTCTCGTCGACAAGATGTGCAAGGTCGGCGGCCTCTACGCCCCGATCAAGATCGAGTCGTCGCACACCTCGACGACGCTCGGCATCTCGATCGAAGTGGTCGCGAATGCCCTCGACGAAGAAGGCTTGAAGGCGCTCGAGCTCGTGCTCGCGCAAGTCGAGAAGGCCGGGATCAAGTTGCCGTCGTACGCGCAACAGGCGATTGCCCCCGGTGCTAAGGTGCTCGACGCTGAATCGACTGACGTCGATGACGATGAAGGTGATGACGATGACGAATGAGATCCACGACGACGGATGCCGATGCACGACGTGCTGTCGTGATCGCTTCGACAAGGTCGACAAGTCTTTGCGTAGCGGCGAGCTCGTGTTGCCTCGACGGTCGACGGTGTGGGACGCCGAACCGGATCCGGTTGCCGATATCCTTCACGCGGTGAAGATCTTGAAACAGACGTTTAGTCCGAATCTCGGACAGTCCGAATCTCGGACAGACGTGCAACGAGCTCTCGCAGGAGTTGAAACGCCATGGTGATCCGCGTGATCAAGCCCGGTGCATGGGAAGTCGTGACCACGACGATGCGAAGGATCAGCGCGAGCGCAGCCGCGAAGGAGCTTCGCCTATCGGGGCACGATGCGAAGGTGCGCAACGGCGAAGTCGTCGTCGAGGTTGCGAAGTGACGCATCACGAGAAGATGAAGCGCCGATCACTGATCGTGCGACGTCACGCAGCGCAGCAACGCGCGTTGTTCGCGCTCCCTCCTCGGGGCGAGCTCCATGGCGCGCAAGTCGACGCCGATCCTGATCCCCCGATGCCGGCCCTCGCCGAGCACGAGGGTGACGTGTTGGATCACTTCAAGCTGTGACGGCGGCCGCGGCATCGGCCGCGAGCGATGCCGCGTTCTTGCCGCGGAAGTTGCTCGGCCTCGCGTTCGGCAACGTGCCGACGGCGTTCGACGCGATCGCGAAGGTGCGTGCATCGCGATCCATGATCGCGTTCGTCGAATTGTTCTGGCCCGTGATCGAGCCGATGCAGCCTTTCATCCGATCGTGGGTGCAAGAGACGCTCGGCAAGCACCTCGAGCTCGTCACCTCCGAGGACATCGACAAGCTCCTTTTCAACGTCCCCCCGGGTTTCAGCAAAAGCACGTTCGTGAACGTGTTCTTTCCCCCGTGGGAATGGGGCCCGAAGCAGCGACCTGATCTTCGCTACATCTCGTGGTCGTACGCGGCCGGTCTCACCGAGCGCGACAACAACCTCTGTCGCAAGATCGTCGAGTCACCGCTCTATCAACGCCTGTGGGGGCAGTGCAACAAGTGCGTGAAGCGGCCCGATGGTGCGCCTCGTTGCCCTGCGTGCGAGGCCGAGCGCCGCTTCCGTCTCGACGGTGACTCGAATGCAAAGAAGTTCTACCGCAACGATTGGGGTGGCTTCCGCCTCGCATCGTCCGTCGGTGGTGGTGGTACCGGCTATCGCGCCGATCGCCTGATCTTCGACGATCCGCACTCGGTCGCCTCGGTCGAATCCGATGCCGAGCGGCAAGCCACGATCGATTGGTTCGCCGGCACGTTGCCGTCGCGCGTGCGCAACACGACGGGTGGCAAGGGGGCGAAGCGCGTGAAGCTCCCCGATTGGGTCGCGCGTGCGCATGGCAAGGCGCTCGAGGGTGACGACGTGAAGCGCGCGCCCCCGGAGTACACGTGCAACACGTGCAGTGCGAAGGTGGCGAGCTCGAGCTCGAGGTGCGTCGTGCATCCCGATGCGCCGATCGACACGTTCGAAGTGCCGGCCGAAGTCTACGAGGGTCCTCGCCCCGTGAAGTCGGCGACGATCGGCATCATGCAACGCGTGCACTTGCGTGACGTCAGCGGCGTGATCCTCGCAACCCCCGAGCTCGGCTACACGCACGTGCTCGTCGAGATGGAGCTTCTCGGCAACGATCATCCGGCGCGCATCGCGAACGACAACGGCAAGATCCCGTCGCCACCGTCGCGGTTCGGCTTCCAGGATCCGCGGATCGCGCGCGTGGCCGAGGTCAAGCGACACCTCGTCAGCGTGCCTTTGTCCGACGACCGGACAGACGCATTCGCGAACCTCGGCAACATCTTCGCGCGCGTCGCGCTCGACATGGCGACGCTCGCCGATCCGATCCGGTATCCGCGATCGGAGTACGAGCGGCTCAAGGCGCAGCTACTACTCAAGAGCGGCGCGAACGCCGTCGAGGCGCAATACCAGCAGTGGCCACAAGAGATCGGCGGTGACTACTTCCCGCTCGAGATGGTGATGCCGCGTGCGGCCGAGAAGACGCGCCGGATCTTGAAGCGGGGCGATTGCCTCCCTTCGCTCTGTGGGTACATGACGCGCGGATGGGATCTCGCCGCGACCGACGACAACAAGGCGGCCGCGACCGTCGGTGTGCTCGGGTACATCGACACGGATCACCGCGTGATCATCGTCGACGTCGTGAAGCTCCGAGGGGGCCCCGACGAAGTCGATCACCTGATCCTGCACACCACCGAGACGGATGGCCGCGACGTGCGTCAGGATCTACCGCGCGATCCCGGGCAAGCGGGAAAGTACCAGGTCAACGCGTTCACGCGGATGTTGATGGGGCACGAGGTCGACCACAGCCCCGAGGCCGGCAAGAAAACCCGACGTGCCTATCCGCTGTCGTCGCAGTGGAAGATCGGCAACGTGTGGTTGGTGGAAGGCGAGTGGAACACCGAGTTTCTTCGCATCATGTCGGAGTTTCCCGTCGGCACGTTCATGGATGAAGTTGACGCCTCGGTGCGGATGTTCGACAGTCAAGTGCGCGCCGAACCCGTTTCGAAACCTCGCGGGGGCAGATCGATCAAAATCCGATGAAGAAGCGAATCCCCCGATCGGTAGCCCGGAAGCTTGCAACGTCGATCAAGCATTCGATGCAGCGCGAGAAGAAAGCGGCCGCGTCGACGCGCAAGCATTCGAACGCGCGCGAGCTCGCGCGTCAAGCGGTGCTCGCGAAGGCGATGGCTGGTGCCGCCGAAGTGCGGCCGACGACGCCGAGCATTCAACCGACGGCGACGCTACCAGGTCCGACGAAACCACAAGGGTCCGACGCGATCGGCGGTGTCGGTGGCTACCTGATCAGCGGCGAGACGAATCACGAGTTGATCGGTTCGAACCTGTGGCGCACGTATGCCGAGGTGCTCGGCGACACGATGATCGTCGCGGCCGCGGTGCGTTTCGCGTTGAACCTGATCGGTGGCGTCGAGTGGGAAGTGGTGCCGAACCACCGATGCAAGGATCAAGGTCTCGCGAAGAAGATGGCAGACCTCGTGCGCGAAGGTCTCGTCGAGGGTGACATGCCGTTGCCGTTCGCGATGATCGCGAAGAAGGCCGCGCTCTATCGGTGGTACGGCTTCTCGCTGCACAACTGGATTTGGCGTCGACGGTCCGACGGCACGCTCGTGTATGCCGACGTGCAGCACCGGCCGCAACACACGATCAAGCGATGGGACATTCGCGCCGAAGGATCGGCGTGGCAAGGCGTCGAGCAAGAGACCCGACAGGGCGGCCGCTACTACATGAAGCGATCGCGCTTGTGGTACTGCGCAGACCTGTCGATCACCGACTCGCCGCAAGGCGTCGGGTTGCTTCGCCACGTCGTCGAGGGAGCTCGCCGGCTGCAACGCTACGAGCAACTCGAGGGCTACGGCTACGATGCGAACCTGCGAGGGGTGCCGATCGGACGCGCCCCGCTCGAGGCACTCGCGCGATCGGCCCCGGTTGGGGTCGACGTCGACGCGCATGTTGATGCCGAGACGTACGAGCTCTCGCAGTTTCTCGCGAAGCACATCAAAACGGCCGATCAAGGATTCCTCCTCGACTCGGCGGTGTACACCGGACCCCAGTCACAAGGCGGTGCGATCAGCGGCGTTCCGAAGTGGGCGATTGACCTGTTGCAAGGTGATGACATGGGGCTCGTCGAGATCTCCGCTGTCGTGCAGCGGTTGAATCGCGAGATCGCGCGCGTGATGAACGCTGAACATCTCCTCCTCGGTGAAACGTCCGTCGGTTCGAACGCGATGCACGAGGACAAGACCACGCAGCAAGGCGCGTTCTTGAACAGCACGACCGGCGAGCTCGCCGTGTTCGCACGCAATGATCTCGCGCGGCCGCTCGTCGCAGCGAACCACGGCGACATCGTGGCGGCCGAGGCTACGCCTTTCATCGTGCCGTCGCCGATCAGCACCGACGACATTCGCACCGCGACCGGCGCGGTGCTCGACATGGTGAACGCCGGCGCCTACGTGCCGCCCGACGACGAGGTCTATGCGGCGATCCGCAAGCGTGGTCGGCTTCCGCCTCCGCGCAAGATCCCGCCGGAGATCCGCGGCGCGCTCGAGGCGGTGCCGCCGGATCTCGAGGATCCGAACAACCCCGACAACGGGGGCGACGGTGATCCGGGCGACGGCGATCCGAACGATGATGACGAGGATCCGGCCGATGCCCCGCGTGACGCCGGCGGTGACGACGCCGGCGACAGTGATCCGGATCAGAGCGCCGACGAGCTCCGGCCGACGACGCGGGGTGCACCTCCGAAGAAGCGCCGCGGCCGCCGGCGCGGTCGTGGCAGGATGGGAGCATGACGATCTACACCGTCACCATTTCCGCGCGCGTCACCGAGGTCTATGGCGGCCTCGTCGCGTGCGATGCGTACCTCGCCGATTCGATCGGGGCCGGCCCCGATGCGTACAACGCGTTGACCCCCGACGAGCGATCGAAGCGGCTGATCGCTGCAACGCGATGGATCGATCAGCGCGATCAGATCTGGAAGGGCACACCGACGACGCCGGCCGTCGACGGCACGGTGTTGAAGTGGCCGCGCACCGGCGTCACCTACGTGATGGGGTCGGAGACCGTCGAGGTTGATCCCGACACGGTGCCGGCCGATCTCGTCGAAGCGGTGTTCGAGCTCGCCGCGCTCGTCGCAGCCGATCAGACGGTGCTGACGGCGATCGATCAGTCGCAGAACATCCAGTCGCTGGCCGCCGGTTCAGCGTCGATCTCGTACTTCGGTGCGACGTCCGTCGTCGACGGCACCGCCACGAAGTTCCCGCTCGTGCTCGAGAACCTGCTAGCGAAGTACCGGCGCGACACCTCGAGCTCGGCGGCCGCGGCGCGCGGCGGCCGATGGTTCGGCAGCAACTGCGAGTCGCACTTCGACGATTGCGGCGACATCACGCGGATCAAGCGCACCGAACCGTTCTGATCGTGTAGCGTCGGCGGATGCAAGCACTCCAACGCCTCAAGATCTCCGGTAACAACGCGCTCGTGATCGCCCTCGACGGCAAGGTGATCGAGAACGTCAACGCGATCACCGTGCAGCCGCTCGGCGACGGTCTGTTTCGCGCGATCCTCTCCGTCAACGTCGAGGTCGAAGCCGACGTCAACCTCAAGAACACGGAGGTGGATCGCAAGGAGGACGAGCCGGAAGCCGATGACGACGACGCGAAGCCGGATGACGCCGACGACAAGCGCGACGCGTTGAAGTTCGGCTAGATCTCGAGCTCGAGTTGCGTCTCGCCGGCGACGAGCGACGCGGTGATCAACTCGCGCCGGCGATCCCAATCCGACCACGTGGTGCCGCAACCGCCGGCGCTGTAGCGCGCCACGCACCACGCTCGTTTGCCGACGACGATCACCTCGCCGTCGCACTTCGGGCAGTGGTTCACCGGCGGCCGCGACGCGCGACGAGGTTGCGCTTCCGCTTCCGGTTCGCCTTGCGATCCGCCTTGCGCTCCTCGGCTGTCCGGTTGTCGGACGCGTGGCGAGCTCGAGGCACCTCCTCGCGCGTCTGGTATCCGAACGTCGGAGCTTGCCCCGACGTCTTTCGTCGACGAGCTACGGGCCGGCCGTCGACGACGTCGCCGACGGTTGCGCCCATCGAGATCACCGAGGCCGCGGTCATGACATTCATCAGAGCTTGCTTTTGCATGTGCGTGAGGGTCACGTTATCACGCATGGGTAACAACCTGTTCGGCGCGAACATCTCGGGCAAGCTCCTCGCCGCTGTTGGTCCGAAGGTGCTCGCCGCGAAGCTTCGCCGACGTGCCGCGACCACGCGCGACCCCGTGCACCCATCGCTCGGGCTACAGCGTGCGGATCCCGTCGAGTACAGCGGACTCCGCGGATTCGTCGACAGCTTTGCGGCCTACCTCGTCGGCAAGTCGATCTCGAGCTCGGGCCCCGGCACCGACACCGTGATCCAGGCTGGCGATCGCCAGGTGTCGATCTTCGCCGACTCGATCCCGGCGGCCGCCGGCGATCCACAGGCGGCCGACGAGATCTTCATCGAAGCGAAGTGGATCTCGGTGATCGCGATCCTCGAACGCGACCCCGATCGCGCGCTGTTCACGTTACAGTGTCGGTGATGCCACCTGCAATCAGCACCAACGCGCACGATCCGAAGTGCCGCGACGAATACGACAACGCGTACAAGGCGCACACGGTGTTCGAGGGCTTCGGCCTCGACACGACGATGGTTGTGCCGTGTCCCTTCTGCGCGGCCCCGAAGTTCATGCGGTGGTCGCCGGTGCCGACGTCGCCGATCGCGATCGAGAAGGTGCTCGAGGCCGGTGCGATCTGCGAGAAGTGCGGCCGCGGCATGCGGGGCATCACCGACACGAGCGGCGGTGACGTGCGCGTCGAGATGGTGCAGACGTGCGGTGTCGACCCCGCGTCGTACTTGCCGCCGATGCGTCGCGTCGCGTAGGCTGCACGCTATGGCGAAATTCGATGCAGCTCGGGCAAAATTCTCGGTCGAGTCCCTCGAGCCGGCGCAAGACAGCGTCGGCAAAGTGGTCGGCTACTACCTCAAGCTCGGCAACGATGCCGGTGAAGTGTACGTCGGTGACGACTTCGTGCGCTCGCACTTCACGCAGGCACCGGCGGTGATCGCACCGACGGCCCCGTCCGACAAGCTCGGCGGCGAGGCGTTCGCGAAGGTCGACGCCCCGAAGAAGTAGCGCGATGGATGAAGCGGCGATCGATGCACTCTCCGATCGCCTGACGCGCGAGCTCGGGGCCGGTTGGATCGAAGTCATCGAGTGGCTTCGATCGACCAACAGCCTCGCCGACATCGCTTCGCGCATGCGCGCCGGCGACATCGACGGCGTGATCACCGGCATCACGGCCGGAGCTCGTCGGTTCGCATCCGCCGTGAACGCCGCGCGAGACACCGCGGGGCAGGTCGCGGCCGACTGGCTAGACGAACAGATCGAGGGCGATCTCGTCTCGTACGATGGCCAGAACGATCGCGCGCAACGGATGGCCGCGAACGCGCGATACAACCTGATCCGATCGGTCACCACCGAGCAACGCGCGGTCGTACGACAGGTTGTGCAGCGCGGGATCGCCGAGGGTCAGAATCCTCTCGAGACGGCGCAAGAGATCCGCACCGGCATCGGGCTGACGCCGGCGCAAGAACAGATCATCGCGAACTATCGGCGCGAGCTCCGAGCGCAGGAGTACGACGCGGCCCTCGCGCGCCGGCTGTCGAGCGGGCAATCGGATCGCACGGTGCGCGCGGCGCGCGACGCGGATCGCGGCATGACGAACGATCAGATCGATCGCGCCGTCGAGCGCTACCGCGAAAACTGGATCACGTATCGCGCCGAGACGATCGCGCGCACCGAGTCACTTCGTGCCGTGCACCAAGGTGCCGACGAGATGATCGAGCAAGCGGTTGACGCCGGCACGCTGACGCGCGACGAGATCACGCGCACGTGGGTCACGGGCCCTCGCACCGGGCGCGACTCGCCGCGGCCGTGGCATGCCTCGATGGATGGTCAAGAACGGGGCATCGGCGAGCTATTCGTCGACGGCCGCGGCAACCGGTTGCGCTTTCCCGGTGATCCGAACGCGCCGGCCGAGACCACGATCAACTGCCGATGCGTCGTGTCGACACGCTACAACCCCGGAGCTCGGCGGACGCCGACGCCCGACGATCCCCGCGGACAGATCCCGGCGACGGCGGCGCAGGTCGACGAGAACGCACCGGCCCAATGGGTGCCGGCGCGATCGCTCGCGCAACGGGGCTACAACCAACCCGCCGGCATGGATGCGGCGCGCGATGCGACGGTGCGCCTCGACAACGCGCGACGGATCGTGGCGTCACCGCTCGGGCAACAAGAGCCGATCAACATCATGGTCGGCCCACAAGGCACGCTCGAGGTCAGCGGCGGCCGCCACCGATTGCAGGCGGCGATCGATGCGGACATCGACGTGCTGACGCGTTTCTCCGTCGGCAACGAGTACGTCGACAACCCGTCACCGGGATCCGTCGAGCGCCGGCCGCGGCGACCGGAACCGGCACCGCCGATCGTCGAGATCATGGTGCCGGTCGAAGCACCGACGCCGGCGACGGTGCCGATCGCGGCGACGATCGCACCGCCGATCGTCGAGGTGACGGCCGACGAGACGGCGCTATCGGCTGTTCCGACGGCGCCCCCGAAGAATCCGCGGCGCGTCGAGGCCGCGAAGATTGCGGCCGCGCGGTCCGTCGAGGTGCGGCGCGAAATCTGGTCGACGGCGCGAAGCAACCTCCCTCCGCATCTGCAAGTGATCTGGGATCGCGAGGGCTACAAGTACATCCAGCAACAGCGCGCGCGGATCAAGGGGATCAAGGATCCCGTCAACGCGGGATCGAAGCTCTCCGAAGCATTCATCGAGACGTACGGATCCGGCGAGTCGACAGCGACGGGCAACGAGGGCGATCGGCATTCGCGCGCGTCGGAGATCGCGGCCGAGCATGCCGAGGAGTGGGCCAACGATCAGGAAAGCGAATACTACGCGCGGATGAAACGCGAGATGGAAGACGCCGGCGAGATCACCGACGGCGACGTCACCGATACGACGGCGAGCTCGGATCCGTGGGACGCCCCGCCGGAGCCGACGCCGGTCGAAGAAGCACCGAGCGATGACGTTCCTTTCTGATAGAGTGGAACCCGTGCAGGTCACCGAGAAAGCACACGCGGCGATCTTGCTGCGCGTCGCGCGCGTGACGCTCGGCGAAGCACGTGCAGCGTGGCGCGCGTGGGAGACGGTGAACGACTTGCGCCGGCTACGCGTGGCGCTACGAACGGCCGTGCTCGCCGCGCGATCCGCTCGTCGTGCGGCGGAAAAGTCTCGTGATGCGATCGTCACGCGTCGGCTGTTGGACGATGCCGCGAAGCTCGACGCGACGGCCGCGGAGCTCCAGTCTCTGATCGCGACGGCGGTCACCGGCGAAGATTGAACGATCACGAGCTCGCGCTGATCAAGCACATCGCGGCGCGGGGCAACCGCTACGTGTGGTTCGCGTACGTGCCGCGACGGTTGCGGATCCCGGAGTGGTGGCGTTGGACGTGGATCCTCGCCGGCACGCTCGGTGCCGACTTCGTCGCGTACCGTGTGTCGCGCGATGGAATGCTCGCCGCGTGGCCGGCGAACCACGCGCACTACGCCGCGGAAAGTGGCAACTCGGCCGCGACTCGGGCACCCTGATCGGCATGTCTCTCGCGCGTTTCGAGAAGGTCGGCAACTTTCACAAGGTGATGGGCGGCATCGCCTACGGGTGGGCGCTCGCGTCGACGTTCAAGGGGGCGCCGTACTTCGACACGGGCGACGGCACGTTCACCGATCACATCCCCGAGGAGACGGTGCCCGAGGTCGCGAAGCTGTTCATGGAGCAATCGCGCGTCGGCCTCGACATGCACCAAGGCGATCAGGTCGCCGACGTCGTGTTCGCGTACCCGATGATCGGCGACGTCGCGAAGGGGCTCGGCTTCGCCGACGGTGACACCACCGGCCTCGCGATCGGGTGGATGCCATACGACAAAACGTACCTCGAGAAGATCGCGGACGGCGAGCGGATCGGTTTCTCGATCGGCGGGATCGTGCAGGTCTATGACATCGTCGACGAGCTCGGCAACGTGCTCGAGACGATCGACTACAACGGCAAGAGCGCCGGCGGTGGTCGAAAGTTTTCGTTCAAGCGCGATCCGTTCTACGCCGGCGGCCTCGAGCTCGCGAAGTCGAGCGGCCTCAAGCGTCGTGTGTTCCGCACGTGGAAGCTCGGCGAGATCTCGACGGTCGATCGTCCGATGCAAGAGCCGGCGTTGATCGGCGTCGTGAAGTCGAAGGGTGGCGTGCAGTACCGCAAGACGCGCACGATCGCGCGCGCGGTGTCGAAGATCGCCGTGCTGTCGTCGAACGTCGACGGGCATCAGCACGTGGTCGACACGACGGCGTGCGATGCGTCGGGGCTCGGTCGCACGACGTGGGAGACGGCCGAAGGTTCGGACTACGGTCACGATCACGCGTGGGTGCGCGACCCGATCTCTGGCGAGATCACGATCGCGCAGAACGAAGGGCACACGCATACCGTCGAGGCGACGGCAAATCCGGCGATCACCGGCACGACGCAGGTGATCGTCACCGGCAAGGGGGATGCACAGAATTTGCCCCCGGGCACGGCAATCGATAGCGTCAAGACTGCAACCGAGGAGCATGCGCAGATGGATCCCAAGGACACCGAGATCGCGAACCTGAAGAAGCGGCTTTCTATCCTCGACGGATGGAAGACCATGACGGATGCGCATCGCCTCTTCACGACGAAGATGGGCCCCGAAGATCGTGACGCGTTCGTCGAGCTCGCGCCGACCAAGCGCGACGAGATGATCAAGTCGGCGCACGAGTCCGACCCCGTGGTCTACACCTCGGAGCGCACGAAGAAGGTCTATCGCGCGTCGAACCAGGAGATGGCCGATCTCGCGAAGGATGCCGACGAGCAGCACCTCGAGACGTCGAAGGCGAAGAAGGAGCGCGACGAGGCGACCTATTCGAAGCTCGCGACGTCGACGCTCGGCAACCTCGCGTTCAAGCGCGAGGCCGGCAAGTACGACGACGCGCAGACGCTGATCAAGGCGGTCTACACCGTCGTGACCGACGTCGCGCAGCGCGACCGGATCATGTCCGCGCTCAAGGGCGCCGATGCGATCGCGGCCGACGGTGCGAACGTCGAGGGTGTCGAGACGGACGGCGCGCAGACGGCCGACCCCGACGACGAGACGACCACCACCGAACCCGGTGATCCGGTCGCGCCGAAGCAGCACGCGAGCAAGAACCTCGCGCGCGAGGCGCTGACGAAGAAGGTCACGGCGTTCGCGACGGCGAACAAGGTGCACAAGGCCGTCGCGATGACGCGGCTGTTGAAGGACGACGACGACGCGCGCGTCCTCTACAACAAGGCCCAAGCGCACGACGCGAAGTACAAGAAGGCCGCGCGCGTCTAACGCGCGCAGCTTGCCGACGACGATCCACTAGAACCACGACGACGATACCGACGAGGAAATCATGGCCCCCAACGCACAGAACGGTCCGCTCTCGCTCCCCGCTGCTTCCGCGGCCTTCGCCTCGACGCTGTATCTCGCGGCCGTGCTCGGCGTCAACGGCGTCGATCTGCCGACCGTCGGCGGCCCGATCCTCGGCCTCAACACCACGAAGGCGGCGAGCGGCAAGGCGGTGCAGATCGAGCACCGCCCCGGCGTTCGTCAGTTCTTCGTCGGTGGCGGTGTCACCGCGCGCGGCGATAAGCTGAAGGTCACCGCGGCCGGCAAGTTCGTCACCGCGTCGGCGCAAGACGTTCTCGACGGCAAGGCCGTCGCGCTTTGCATCGACGGCACGGCCGCGGATGGTCGCGTCGGATCGCTCGTGCTGATCGGTGGCAACGCCGTCACCACGCTCGGTGCGTCGGAGTCGCCGAGCGGTGTCGCCGGCAACTACGACACGTCCGCGCTCACCGACGAGACGTTGCTGACGCTCGGCACCGCGAACCGCACCGGCGCGCTCGCGAACGGTTCGGTGGTCGGTCAGAAGAAGAAGATCCGCGTGATCGCCGCGTCGGGTGGCTTCACCTACGCGCTGACGCCGGCGACGATGAAGGCCGGCGAGCCGACGGCGTTCACGTTCACCGCCAAGGATCAGTACGTCGAGCTCACGTGGACGGCCACGGGTTGGTTCGTCACCGATATCAAGACGGCCGGCACCGGCACGACGGCCGCGGCCGGCACGATCAACCCGCTGATCGCGTACCAGAACCTCACGGTGGGATCGGCCGGCGCGGAGGATCGCATCCTCCCGAACGGCTACATCGCCGGTCACCAGATCACGATCGTCGTCGGCACGATCGGATCCGGCACCACGACGATCTCCGGCCTCTTCTACGACGAGGACGGATCGGCCGACGGCACGGATCTGACCTACAACGCGGCCGCCGATCAGGCGACGCTCGTGTGGGACGGTGCGCGGTGGCTTGCCACCACGCTCGTGTCCGTGACGATCACCTAAGCGACCCTGTTCTAAATTTTGACCTCTGCGAGAGGTCAGTTGATCCTCCTCGACGAACGCATCACCACGGAGCTCTGAAGATGGCACGCAGCAAGGATAGCTACATCGATCTGTTGAAGTCGGGATCGCCCGACGCGGCGGACGTCTACACGGTGCCCGAGCTCACGGAGGTCAGCGTCGGGTACATGCTCGAGAACGCCGACGACTTCGTGCACACGACGTTCGGCCCCGTCGAGGTGTCGAAGCAGACCGGCAAGTATCGCCGCTACAAGCCCGGCGCGTTCTTCCGCAACAAGATGGAAAAGCGCACCGACGGCGCCGAGTCGGCCGGCGGTGGCTACGAAACCGAGATGCTCGACTTCTCGACGGATGTGTGGGCGTGGCACACGGACGTCGGTCCGCAGATGCGCGCGAACGCGGCCGGCACCGTCGACGTCGAGATGGCCGCGACGGAGCTTTGCTCCAACGCCGCGCTGATCAACGCCGAAGTCGAGTGGACGGCCACCTACTTCAAGACTGGCATTTGGAGCACCGAGTTGACGTTCGACGCGTCGCCGGCCCCGGGTCAGTTCTTGTCGTGGATGGATGACGACTCGGATCCGATCGCGGATCAGCGCGCGGCGCTCAAGGCGCAGCGTAAGCGCGCGGTCGGCAAGCGCGCGAACGTGATCGTGTACTCGGAAGACGTGTGGGAGCGCTTGCTCGTGCACCCGCTCCTCCGCGTGCTGTGGGGCGGCGGACAGACCCCGGGCGGCCCGGTGCTCGGCGACCCCGCGATGTTCAAGTCGCAGCTCGCGAAGCTTCTCGAGGTGCAGGAGATCAAGGTCGCCAAGGCGCTGTACACCACGTCGAACGACGGTGATCCCACCGAGACGTTCGACGTGATCGTGCCGACCGGCGTCGGGATGTTCTATCGCCCCGCACGCCCGTCGGTGATGACGCCGGCGGCCGGCTACACGTTCAACTGGACGGGGTACGCCGGGGCCGGTTCGCAGGGTCAGGTGATCACGCGCGAGACGATTCCGCTGACCAAGGGCGCGACGCGCTACGAGATCGAGCGCGCCTACGGCTTCGAGCTCGTCAGCGCCGATTGCGGTGCATGGCTGGAAGGCGTGCTCGACACCTGATAGCGTGGGTCTATGACCCAAACGTCCGCACAAGATTCGTACGACCCGTCGGCCGGTGCTCACGCACTGGTCGATTTGCGTTTTCAGGGCACCGCGTACAAGGCCGGCGATCCGTTTCCGACGGACATCGGTGACGCGAAGCTGCGCATGATGCACAACGCGCATCGCATCGGCTTCGGTCAGCCCTCGAAAAAGCTCGTGCAGAAGGCGCACGCGCGACGCGTTGCCGAGGCGCACCTTTTGACCGGGGCCGGCGTGAACGACGACAGCGGCGATCGTGGGCCCGATGACGAGCTCGAGGAGGGGCACGAGGGCAACCCGCTCGTGATCAAGGGCAAGGGCGCCGCGGCCGCCGTCGCGGCTGCAGCCAAGACGCCGGCGCGCACGTACGATCCGAAGCTCGATCCGGATCTCGAATTGAACCAGGGCGGACCGACGATCGAGGAATGGGCGGCCGTTGGCTACGAGCTCGCGAAGTATCCCCCGGGCGGATGGTCGGCTGTCGAAAGCCCGGGGCTCAACGCGTTTCGCAACACGGGCAAGGTCCCGGCGAAGCTCGTCAAGCTCGCACGCGAGGCGCTCGACGAGAAGGCGAAGGAAGAGTCGAAGAAGAAGGGAGCGGCCGCCGACGGAGATCCGCCGGCGTCTCACCAGGAATGAGCGACGCCGGGATCCGATCGATCATCGAGGAGGTGCGCGCGAACGTGCAGCGCCAACGCGACGCGCTTGCGCTCGAGATCGTGGCCGAGCTCCAGCGCAAGCCCCCTCAGGGCACGCCGGTCAAAACCGGCTACGCGCGCGCGATGTGGATCCCGGTGCTCGGGCAACCCGCGCTGACGCCGGAGCGCGCGCGCGTCACCGGCACCGCGGCCGAGCGCAACGCGACGATGCGCAACATGGCGGTCAGCGCGCGAGCTCGGCAGCAAGCGGCGATCGCTTCGCTCCTCGCCGACGGTCCGGGGCAACCCGAGGTGTCGGCGCACGTGTACAACCCGGCGGTGTACGTGAACAGGTTGAACGAGCGCGGCGGGCAATCGCCCCCGGGGTGGGTCGAAGCATCCGTCGCGCGCGCGGTGATCGCCCGACAGGCCGCGGTGCGCGCGGTTCAAGAGGTTCTATGACGGACGATGGCGCAGCCGACGCAGTGCAAGCGAAGTGGTTGGCCGACTGGCAAGCGGCCGTCACGGCGCACATGGCCGGCACGGATCACGCGGCCGTCGTCGTCGATACGACGTTCGAGCTCGAGAAGTACAACGCCCCGACGCCCCCGGTGCCCTACGCCTACGTCGTGATGGATTCGGGGCAGGCCGAGCGGATGACGATGGGGCGGCCGGCGAAGTTCCGAACCACGGGCACGATCTACGTCAAGTTGCATTGGCCGCTCGCCGCGGCGAACGGGTACGCCGACGGTGTCGGGTGGCTGCGCAAGCTCGCGATGGCTGTCCGCGACACGCTGTCGGTGCAGCAATTCGCCGAGGGGCCCAACGAGGACGGCGTGATCTGCCGAGTCGCGCAGTTGACCGAGTCGGCGACCGAGGGCGCTTACGCGATTTTGGCGGTCCTCGTGCCGTTTGAATACACTGAGACGCGGTAACAACCGGACGGAGATCCCCCGATGCGTACTCTTAGCGAAGCAACTGTTTTCTCGTCGGTGATCGAGACGTCGTTCCTGACGGCCGGCACGACGCTGTGGCGTCAGCATCAGCCGAACACGATCGACAAGTTCGGCGCGCAGTTCAAAAAGATCGCGCGTGATCCGATCGGCGGCGGTCGGCAGTTGCAGAAGGGCGACATCGTCGATCTCGAGGTGCCGACCGAGTGGACGGCGGACCTGACGAAAGACCTCGTCGACCACTTCGGCGAAGGCATCATGATGGCCGCGACGAAGCACAACGGGGGCACGGCCACGTCGCAGTTTCGCCCGACGGCCGTCACCGCGACCGGCTACACGGTGCCGGCGGCCGGCAACATTCAGCAGTACGCGTTGATCTTCGCGCGTGGCTTCCTGATCGCCGGCAACAACGGGTTGAAGCAACTCGCCGCGGCCTCGACGGTGACCGAGATCAAGGCGTCGGGTCTCGCCGCGGAGACGGTCTCTGGCTACCTCGCCACCGTCGAGGTGTGCGGTCACCGCGCGTCGGTGGCGGCCGATATCCAGGTCGACGCCAACGGCGATCTGATCTCGACGGTCGCCAACTGGACGACGATGGGGCTCGTGGTTGGCCAATGGATTTGGCTTGGTGGCACCGTCGGCTCTGCGTTCACGCCGACCAACGCCGCATACCGTGGATGGGCGCAGGTCAAGACGATCGCCGCGGCGAAGCTCTCGCTACAGCGCCGATCGTGGACCGTCGGCGCGGCTGACCTCGCGGTCGGCAAGACGTATGACATCTACTTCGGCCGTTGGATCCGCAACACGAACGCGCAGTCGGCCGACTACCTCGAGCGGTCGTACACGTTCGAGACGACGTACGCGACGCTCACCGCCGGCGGTGCGGCCGAGTACGAGTACGCGCAGGGCAACTATCTCGCGCAGGTCGCGATCAACCTTCCGCCGACGGATAAGGCCACGGTCGATCTGACGTTCGTCGGTGGGTCGACGGTCGATCCGTCGGTGACGCGACTGACCGGCGCGTCGACGGCCGATGCACCGCTCGCGCAAGCGATGTTCAACACGTCGACGAACATCGGCCGCGTGCGGTTCAACAACACCGACGAGACCGGGTTGTCGACGGACATCAAGACGCTGAAGCTCACGCTTTCGAACAACGTCGCGCGCGAAGTCGTGCTCGGCACGCTCGGTGCGCGCTTCATGAACGTCGGCACGTTCACCGCGATGATCGAGGGCGAGATGTTGTTCACGTCCGACACCGTCGTGACGGCCGTGCGCGACAACCGCACGTGCATGTTCGAATGCGGCGTGCGCAACGGAGATGGTGGGATCCTGTTCGACGTGCCGTCGATGACGCTCGACTCGGTCGATCGCAAGTTCGTCGCGAACATGTCGGTCACCGTGCAGGGCAAGGCCACGGGCTTCCAGGATCCGACGTACGGTTACACGTGCGGCATGACGATCTTTCCGTACCTGCCGTCGGTGTGATCGTCTTCGTAGTCGTCGAGGATCCGCGTGCTCGTGCGATCGCCGGCGCGTTGGCGCGGTTACGAGAGGCGCAAGCCGAGCTCGAGTCGATCGTGTTGCCGTTGTACACAAGGCGCCTCAAGCGTTACCCTGCCCCGTATGCCCTTCAACGGTTACCGCTCGCAGGATATCGATCCGACCCCGCTTCCGCTCGTGCTCGCCGATTTGCGCTCGCCGGGAGGCAAGCCTTCGCCGTGCGTGCACGTCGTCAGCACCGCCAACAACACCGGGTGGATCGAGTCGCTACTCGATGACGCCGACGACGACGGCCCCGCGAAGGTCGGCGACGGCGAGGTCAAGTACGACCCGAAGCGTGAAGCGGCCGTCGAGAAGCGGTTGCGCGAACGCCTCGCACGCCACGTCGTGAAGAAGCTCGAGAACGTCTATCACGACGACGGGCGCATCGCGGACGGTCCCACCGACATCATGGAATTCATGACGTCGATCCCGAAGTTCATCGTGCTTCGGATCCTCGCGTGGGTGTCGAACCCGATCAACTTCCAAGCCGACTACGTCGAGCCGACGAACCCGGAGACGCTCGCAAAAAAATAATCGCCCGGCTCGATTGGGAAGATCGCTACGCCAAACAGAAGTGGTCGATCGACGCCGGTAAAGCGAAGCGCGCGGAATTCGGCGACGACGCGCGTCCCATGACGCCGGTCGAGCGCGAGCTCGAGGCGGGAAAGAAGATCCATCGGCTCGACGCCGGCGGGTACCTGTTCCGCAACGCCTACGTGCAACTGTCGACGACGAGGCAACTCGGCTACGGCGTCATCGGGCCGATTCCTTGGGATCGCATCGTCGATTGGGGCATGCTCAAGGGGTTGTCGCTTCGTGCGATCGATCGCCTCGTCGACGTCGTGTCGCGGATCGATAACGACTACGTCACCAAGGTCAACACGAGAAAGTAGAGCCGCACATGTCCTTGGTCATCGCCGTCGAGATCGATCCGAGCAAGGCCGGCCCCGAGATCAAAAAGCTGGAAGCGGATCTCGGTTCGCTCAAGAACAGCGCGAAGTCTGTCGGCGACGCGTTGACGATGGATGACAAGGGCCGGTTGCGCGACGCGGGCAACCGCTTCGTGACGACGGCCGCGAACGCCGGCGAGGCCACGACGAGTGTGAAGGGGCTGTCGGAAACGCTCTCCGAGCTCGGTCGACAGACGTCAGCAAGTCAGGCGATCACCGAGATCAATCACGCGCTCGAGCGACAGATCGCGATGCTCGATCGCATCCGCGCGCCCGAGCTCCAATTCGCGCAGGGGCTCGAGGCGCTCGACTCGCTGTTGTCGAAGGGCAAGATCTCGACGGAGGAGTACGCACGCGAGGTCGCGAACCTGAACCGCGCGATCGAACGGGCAAACCCGTCGCTGACGGAATTCGATCGCAAGAAAGCGAACACGGCGCAGGCGACGAACACGATCTCGCTTCCGTCACCGAGCGGTGGCGGGGGTGGTAACGCGCTCGGCGAGGTGACGACGTCCGTGCAGACGCTGCAAGGCGCGTCGAAAAACCTGGTGCAGACGATCACCGGCGACATCGGAGGAGCGCTCTCGGGGCTCATGTCGGGCGGTGCGGCGGCCGCCGGCGCGATCGCCGCGCTCGCGATCACGATCATCTCGCTCGCCGACAACTACAACCACCTGTACAACTCGGTGTTGAAGTTCACCGACGCATCGCACGATGCGGCGGACATCATCAGCGATCAGCTTTCGCTGTCGCGCGAGCTCGATTCTTCGCTCGGTGACACGCTGGAATTCTACGACGCGATCCGCGACGGCACCGACGATCTCAACTTGTCGTACGCCGAACAGATCAAGCTGACGAAGGAGATCGGGCAAGCGGTCGTGTTGTCAGGCAAGGGGCTCGGCGAGTCGGGCGGGTTGATGGCCACGCTGTCATACGCGTTTGCATCCGGCACGATCAACGGGCGCGAGCTCAAAGGCGTGATGAAGTCGATGCCCGACATCGCCGCGCTGTTGACGGAGCAACTCGGCAAGTCGCGCAAAGAGTTGATCGTGATGGCCGACAAGGGGCAGGTCACCGGCGAGATGCTGCGCAAGGCGTTCGACGGTGCGGCCGAATCGCTCGACGAGAAGTTCGCGAACCGCGCGATCTCGTTGTCGACGACGTGGACACAGTTCAAGGACACGTTGACGGTTTCGATCGGCGCGATCGCGAAGGGATCGGGGCTGACGGATATCCTGTCGACGGCGATCAAGGGGCTTGGTCAGATCGTCCGGGGCATCACGCTGATCTTCGAAGCGTTCGGCGAGGCGCTCGACGTCATCAACGAGAAGCTCGGATCGACGAGCGAAGCGACGGGCAAGAGCTACAGCTTTTTCGACACGTTCGCGGGGCTCGACAAGATCAAGGATCTGTCGGCGATGATGGAACAGCAGACGGCCGAGCTCAACAAGCAGAAGGCCGCGCTCGATGCGACGATCCCATCGTGGCAAGCGATCGCGAATTTCGAGAAGGCGAACAACGAGGTGATCCGACTGTCGAACGTGCTCGCGGCCGAGCATAACGAGATCCTCGAGCGCCGGAAGAAGCTCTCGGGTGACTTCTCGACGTCGCTACAAGATCAGGTCGTGAACCTGAAAGCGCTCGAGGCGATGTACCGCGAGGCCGCGGCGCAAGAGGCGGCCGGCTTCAAGCCCGGACACTTCACCGACGCGAAGGGCAACCAACGAAATCAGAACGCGGCATCGCTCTATGCGCAGTACCAAGACGCGCAACGAGCGTTGACCAAGACGCAAGATCCGGCGATGGGTGGCGTGCTCGACATTCGCAACACCGTCGAGGATGCGACCACGGGCATCGAGTCGATCCGCGAGAAGTTGCGCGCGCAGACGATCACGCAGCGCGAAGCGAACGCGGAGATCCGGAAGTACCGCGAAGAGATCCGCAACGCGTACGGCGACGGCGGCACCGACTACATCAAGCAGATGCTCGAGGAGATCAACGGTCCGATGCGCGATTTCCGCGGACAACTCGCGGCCGTCAACTACTTGCTCGCCGAGAAGGCGATCACCGCCGAGCAAGCGGCGCGATCGATCAAGAAGCTTGAGAACAGTTTCTCGGGTGGCTTTTCGAAGTTGCTCGAGGACGCGACCAACCCGTTGAAGGGTGGTGGCAAGCCGATGACGCAGAAGCAAGAGGGTGATCTCTATTGGGCGAACCTCGAGCGGCAAGCCGATCGCGCCGTCGCAGCCGAGAAGGCCGCGGCGAAGAAGATGCTTAGCGAGGTCGGCGCGTTCAACAAGGCACTCGCCGATCGTCAGAAGGATGCGAAGCAAGGCGAAGGCGACTTCGACACCGCGCGCGCGAAGGCGTACTCGGCGACGTTCGATCGGATCAAGCAACCGATCGCGGACTACCGACAGGCGATGTCGATCGTCAACGAGTTGCAGTCGAACAACGCGATCACCGCAGAAGAGTACGCGCGCGAAGTCGCAGGCATCGCGAGCGCGTACGAGGCCGCGACCGGCGTGATCGTCAACTCGTCGTCGATGTGGGAGGACTTCCAGAACGGCGCAGTCAGCGCGGCGCGCGAGATCGAGGCGACGTTGATCCACACCGCTGACGCGACGCGCGGTGCGTTCGTCGCGACGTTCAACGATCTGAACAACGTGTTGACGGATCTGATCGTCGATCAAAAAGCGGACTGGGGTGCATTCCTCGACGGGCTTGCCCGACGGTGGACGAACCTGGCGTTGCAGCAAGCCGAGGGCGCGATCCTTCGCGCGGCCGGTGCCGGCGAGACATTGACCGGCGGGGCGTCGGCGGCCGCGAACGCGAAGGCCGCGGCGAGCTCGGGGCTGCTCGGCACGGCCGCGTCGTCAGCGGCCGCGACGACGGCGCAGCTTGCGGCGAGCGCCGGGGCCGGTGCGCTTGCGTTGCAGACGTTCACCGCATCGGTTGCGGCGGCCGCCGTGGCTGCGCAGACCGCGGCCGCGGCGAGCGCAGTGCAGGCCGGCGCGCAGAGCGCGAGCACCGCGGCCGCCGTCGGTAGCACCGTCGCCGACGTCGTCTCGAGCGCGCGCGTTGCTCCGACGGGGCCGCCGGCGTGGCGACCGGGCAACGTCGGGGCGACCGAGGGTGTCACTTCGGGATCGGCCTCGAGCGCGCGCAACGCACCGGGCGGATCGCCTGACATCAACTTCCGGGTGATCAACAACTTCGACGGCAAGAAAGCAACCCTCGACACGATGGATAGTCGCGAGGGTCAGCGCTCGACGGTGAACAACGTGAACAGGTTCCAGCGCCGGCGCAAGCCATTCGGCTGATCGGCGTGTCGCCGGCGGTGACGACGCGGCCGCGTCACGCCGGCAACCAGCGACGCGGCCGCGTCGCGCGTCGACGCGATACGCGGTACTTGCCCGAGGGCGCCGAACCGCTGTAGCCTCGACAGCCATGGGTCAATACGCGGTCAAGATGCAACGCACGGCCTCGACGACGGCGTCGGTGGGAAACATCACCGCGCCGGCCGCTTCGATGCGGCGCGTGCGGATCTACGATGTGGTGCTCGGTTCCGAGGCCGCGGCCGCCGATAACCCGTTCTTGTGGTACCTGCAACGCTGCACGACGACGGGCACGCGTACGTCGTTCACGCCGGTGTCACTCGATCCCGCGGATGCCGCGTGCATCTTCACCGCCGGCGAAAATCACACGGTCGAGCCGACGTACACCGCGAACGCGATCGTGTTGGAAGTCGCCATGAACCAACGCGCCACGGTGCGATGGGTCGCGGCCGATCGTGACTCCGAGCTCGTGATCCCGGCGACGGCGAACAACGGGATCGGCTACCTGACGCCCGTCGCGCCGGCGCTGATCACGACGGCCACGACGCACGCGAGGGAGTAACATGGCGCAGGGTCGCCGCGAAGGCGGCACGCTGATCGCCCTCGAGCTCGGCGGCCGCGAGGTCAGCCGAGCAACGAGCACGTGCAAGCACTGCCAACGGATCGTGTTCCTGCACGACGCGTTCGGGATGCGGTTGCCGGCCGACGAGCAACCCCCGTTCTGTCTGCAATGCTTCGCGGTGATCTGCGATGCGTGCGGTGCGAAGGGATCGTGCACGCCGTTCGAGGCGAAGATCAGCAACTACGAACGCGATGCCGAGCGCGCGGCGCGCGACGGTCGCATGCTCGAGGCGGTGCTTCGATGATCGGTGAACGCGAGGTACTCGATCTCATGATCGATTGGTGGGCCGAGGACGGCGAGCGCAAGCTTGATGTTCTCGCCGCGCGCGTCGGTGGTGCGTGGAAGGATCCCGATGCGAATTGCATCGTGCGCGCGCGCCTCGAGCATTCGGACAAGTCGCCGACGACGCTCGTCGTCGAGCTCGAGAAGCGGATCAAGGATGACGTCACGACGAACGTGATCCGTTGGCGTCCGAATCCCGGACAACGCGACGAAGATCTCGACGACGTGATCGAGCTCGGGTGTTCGAAGCGCGAGCGTGATCAGGCCGCGGTGATCGAGCGCGTGGCCGAGCTCGAGAAGCTCGAGATCGAAGCGGCCGAGCGTGCGAAGCGCGAGCTCGAGACGGGTGGCCGCCCATGATGATCACCAACACGGTTCGATATTTTCCCGACGCGCGGTACACGGACCTTGCGACTAACACGACGTTGGGAACGGCCACGCGGTTCGACAGCACGAGCAAGACGCTGACGATCGCGGAGACGGGATCACGCACGTTCAAGTCGGTGCGCTTGCGCGCGTACTTTCAAGATCGCTTCACGGTGGCGACGACGATCACCGGCGTGCGCATGGGCGTGAAGCTCGGCGCGGCCGCAACCGTCGACGTCGATCGATCGTTCACGCTTGCCGACACCGGCGATCACGAGCGCTCGGTGTGGGAGTACGACGCGACGGCCTACTTCGTGGCCAACTTCGGAGGTGCCGCGACGCAGACCTTTATCGCGTCGCTTGCGGTGTCGACGAACAACGCGTCGAACATCGGCGGCACGATTTGGTTCGAGTTGATCATCACGTACGAGTACGACAACACGAGCGGCACGACGCGCACGTCATCGATCCCGGTGCTGATCCAATCGCATCACGTCGCGCTGACGAGCGGATCGATGGTCGAAGTCGGCACCACCGTCGGTGCCGTGAACGCGCCGGCGAATCAGATCCCAGCGTTCGATACGTATCTCGAGGAAGCCGGCAAGACGTACAAGGACATGGCGATCTGTTGGATGGCCGCGACCGGCGCGACGGCGAGCGATACGACGCCGTCGATCGAGATCGATTCGACCGGCGCGGTCGGCATGGGGCTGATCGGTCAAGCGTTGAACACCGAGCGCTTGGTGACAGGTGTGTACAACTACCCGTTCGGCACGCACTCGACGGCGAGCGCGCACGCGTTCAAGGCGCAAACGAACGTCGCGTCGACGCTGAACGGCTTCGGCGCGATCATGTGGGTCACGTACACGTACGACACGACGACGACGACGCGCGTCACCAACTATGGGATGCCGGCGGTCGTCGAGGTCGGTGACGTCGACGGTCGCGTGATGCGCACGCTGTCGCCGACGGATGACGTCAGCGCGGATGCGACGGTCCTCGAGTGTGTGCTCGACATTCAAGAGCCGGGCACGATCACGCTGAAACAGGGTGGCGTGCTGTTCTCGGTGATGGGGCTGTCGGGCGGCACGATGCGTTATGCGTGCGGCGGGCAAGCGTATCGCTCGTATCTCGCCGGCACCGGCGTGACTTCGCTGATCGTGCATCGCGCGGATCACTCGACGGGGTGGACGCTCGCGCGCGGCGAGAATCGGCTATCGGTGAAGTATTACCAGTCGCTGATCACGCGCATTCAATCGAACGGGATCGGCTTCGTCGTGTACTCGAGCGACGTGCCGGCCGCCGGCCCCGACGTCGGCAACCGCGCGCTCGACTACTTGCAAGGCATCGCCGGCACGACGCCGGCGCTCCTCACGTTGCAAGCGACGGCCGCGCAGAACCCGGTCGACCTCGATGCGCCGTGGTCGATCTCCGCGCTCGTGCAACACGGCACCGTTCGATCCGTTTCGTCGACGGGTTTTCCCGGAGTGTTGATGTCGGAGGTGAAAGCGTCCGAGCTCGTGCAGGGGGCCGGATGGATCACGCACAACCCGATCGGGCAAGGCGCGCTCGCCGAGCTCCAAACCTCGGACGTGTATTGGCCGTTCACGATGCGGTATCGACAGACCTCGTCGGAAGGTGCGACGCGCGGCCGACTCGATCCGACGACGACGCGAAAGCACTACATCCAGGGTCTCACCAACACGAGTCACTCGGGGTTGTCGACGATCGTCACGGTGCACTTCATCAAGTTCGTGGCGGCCGGCACGGTGCGCGTTGGTGGCGCTCCGGTCGCGAACGGCAAGACCGTGCAGGTGTGGACCGAGGACGCCAACGGAAAAGGCGAGCTCCTCGGATCCGCGGTGACGGCCGGAGGTGCCGGCGGATTCTCCCTCGACGTTCACCACAACACGCGTGCCGCGTACTTCGCGACGTACAACAACGATGGCTTCGTCGGGCGATCGCAGCTTGCGACGCCGGCGTGAGGTGGTGACATGCCGTTTGACATCGACGCGTTTCCTCCTCCGCTGACGGCGTTCGACATCGACATCGGCGCACCGTCGGGAGTCGCGATGTTCGGCACGCAGCCGGCGCGAGGTCAGCGACCGAAGCGCAACGCGCGGCACGATCCGTTCCTGTTCCGGTCGCCGACGGTGATCGCCGCGGCCGCGGTGCCGGCGGGGGTCGCGACGTTCGGCACGCAGCCGGCACGTGGTCAGCGTCCGAAGCGCAACGCGCGGCGCGATCCGTTCCTGTTCCGGCCGGATCGGTTGCCGCTCGCGATCCCGCCATACGGCCCCGCGATCGCGTCAACGATCATGCTCGACGTCGAAGCCGGCGGATCGGTGACGTTCGAATTCGCGACGAACATCATCCCCGATCGCGGCGGCCTCGAGTACCGGCGCAGCGTGCGAGCTCGGCCGCGCTCGTCGTGGAAATTCCCGGTGCTGCTCTCCGACGTGCAGTCGCGCGACATGCGATCGCGCATGCTGCGCGGTGCGGCCGCCGGCGATGCGTACGGCCTCGCGTTGCCGTACGAGGCCGCGTTTCTCCTCGACGACGCGAGCGGCGCGACGATCTACCTCGACACCACGATGTGCGATTGGGCGATCATCTCGCAACGCGTGATCGTCGTCGGCCACGACAACACCGCGGTCGAAGCCACGGTGCAATCGGTGACGCCGTCCTCGATCCTCCTCGACGTGGTGCCCGGGCTACTCGGCCGGGGCGGCTGTCGCGTGATGCCCGTCGTGCCGGTGTACCTGATCGAGATGCAGCCGCTCGGCCGCTACGCGCGCAACCTCGAGCGCTGGCAGATCGTAGCGGAGCCGGCGGGGCGGCCGGGCTTCGTGAACACGACGACGGTTGTCGGTGCGACGATCAACACGACGCCGGATCTAAACCCGCTGTTCGATCGCGGCATCGTCATGAATGACACGAACGCCTCGAGCATGATCCCCGAGGCCGACGAGATCGATCTCGGATCGCTGATCGTCGTGCGCAGCACGCGCACGATCAGCGACGAGGGGCGATCGATCGTCTATCGATCCTCGCGTCGCGTCGAATGGCAGTGGTTCAAGAAGTTCATCAACGCGGTGCGCGGCCGTCAGAAGCGTTTCCGGTTGTCGACGGGGAGACCCGATCTCAAGATCCTTTCCGTCGACGGTGGCGGGGCGAGCATCACCGTTGCGGCCCCGAGCACCGGCGCCGGCGGGGTGGGTGAGGCCGACTACGTCGGGCAGTGGTTCAACTCGCAAGCGCACACGCTGTTGTGCTTCAACATGGTGAACGGCACGCAGCAGTGGATCAACGTCAGCACCGCGGCCGATAGCGCGCCGGGGGTCCAACAGATCGATCTTGCGGTGCCGCTCGTCGGGGCGCTCGCCGAAGTCGACTTCGTTTCGTTCGCCGAGCTCGTGCGGTTCGACAGCGACGAGATCACCGTGACGTGGAATCGCACCGTGTTCGCGGTCGAGGTACCCGCGCGCACGATTCAACAGTAGGATGGTCGCGTGACCTACGCGGCCGACGACGTCTCGATCCAAGACTCGGAGCAAACCGAGCTTTTCGAATTCACGTATCCCGGCGGGGTCACCCGCTACGCCGGCGGATCGGAGGATATCACCGTCGACGCGAACGGCGACGCGGTTGCCGAGACGTACTACGCGACGGCGGCCGCGGCCGGGCGACTCGTCGTCGCGCAGGTCACCGAGCTCTCCGAGCTTTCGATCGAGCTCGCCGGTGACGACCCCGTGGTGCAACTCTACTCGACGGGCATCATCGCCGGATACGGCCCCCCGATCCGGGGGCTCGAGGTGCGCGTGTTCCGCTACGAGAAGGTGTCGGGTGAAACGATCCAGATGTGGCGGGGCTACGCCGGCGGCCTCGCGTTCAAGGGACCGAAGGCGAGCTATCGTATCTCGAGCGCCGTCGACGACGCGTTGACGACGCAGATCCCCGACGTCGTGTTGCAGCGTCAGTGCAACGCGCACTTCACCGACAGCCGATGCGGCATCGTCGCGACGTCCGTGCAGACGGCCGCGACGATCTCTTCGATCAGCACCGACGGGTTGCAGATCATCGTCAGCGCGATCGGCGGTGCCTCGCCCTACCACGTCGGCGGCACCGTCGTGCATGTCGGGTCGACGGAGGTGCGAGGCATCCGCGATCAGAACGGCACGACGCTCGATCTCGCGTTGATCCCGTTTCGCAATGCGCAAGTTGGTGACGCGGTCCTCGTGCGCGCCGGTTGTGACTACAAGGCGAAGACGTGCCGCGACAAGTTCAACAACATTCCCAATTTCCGAGGACACCCGATAGCGCAGCTATCGAATCCGTTCGTGCTCGGAGTGACGAACAACGGTCGGAGGACTAGCTAGCTATGTGGCTTACACTCGCAATTTGGGGCGTCACCCTTGCCGCATCGTGGGCCTATAACAAGTGGGGTCGCGAGGAGCCGAAGAAGCCGGAGAGTCGGTTGCTCGAGCTCGCCGGCAACTTGCCGCGCACCGACGAGGGCACGCCGATCCCGCTCGTGTTCGGACGCGTGCGCGTCAACCGCGCGCTCGTCGTGTGGTACTCGCCTCCGCAAAACGTGTGGGCCGACAACCCTCCGCGGTGGCGGTACGCGATCGACATGCTGTTCGTCGTCGGCATCCCGATGAAGTTTGGAGCGCCGACGTTCGACGGCCTCGGCAACCGCACGCACTCGCGCGAGCCGAAGTTGTGGAACATGTACATCGGAGATCAAACCGAGGTGTGGACGACGACGGCGTGGGTGCCGGTGACGCACGAGCGCGAAGCTGTTGTTGTGGTCGATCAGGGCGGCCCCGGTGCCGGTGGTCAGATCGTTGGATCGCTGCACTGGTATAACGGTTCACCCGATCAGACCCTTAGTAACAACCTCGCTAACTTCTCAGTCGGACCGGACCCCGATACCTATCTATTCCCGGCTGTCTCGGACATCACCGAGATCGCGAATAGCATGCAGTTTCACGAGGAGGACGGCACGTTGATCCCGGGGTACCGCGATCAAATGCTCGTCTCGCTGACGACGGCCGGCAACAACTACGGGGCCGGCATCGGAGGGTTGACCGAAGGATTCGAGATCCCGGAGTCAGGATCGATCCCGCCGTTCGGTTTCGAGGTGTCGACGTACGGCGCCGATCGCTACAGCGTCGCCGGGTTTAACGGCCTCGGTGACGACGCGGATCCGATCGAGGTCATTCACGAGATCTTGGAATCGGATTGGGGCAAGGTCGGCTACCCGTCGGCCGCGATCGACGCGGTGTCGTTTCAAGCGGCGAGCGACGTGCTGTGTGCCGAGGGCAACGGATACTCGCGCGTCCACTACGACACCGAGGACGCGAAGCAAGTCATCCAAGGCATTCTAAAGCAGATGAATGCTGTGATGTACGAGGAGCCGAGCAACGGAAAGCTGACTCTAAAGCTCGTACGACCCGACTACAACCCGGCGACGATTCCGCAATTCGGCGACGGCGGTGCCGGCATCGTCGAGTGTGAGGACTACGCGATCGGCAACTACGGCGACACGTACAACGAAGTGCACGTGACCTACACGTCACGTGCCGTTGGCTACTTGCCCCGCATCGCTCGCGCGTACGACGCAGGCAACAGCGTGCAAGCTGTCGGCGGCCGCAAGCGCGTGCACACCGTCGACTATCCGGGGTGCTGCACCGAGGAGCTCGCGAGCGCGCTCGCCGGCCGCGATCTCGCCGCGATGTCGCGGCCGCTCGCGAAAGGGCGTTTCGTGTTCGATCGTCGGGCCGATGGCGTACGGCCGGGCGATGTCATTCGGATCACGAGCTTCGCGCAACACCACATTGTCAACTTGGTGTTCCGCGTCATGAACATGGATCGAGGTGACCTATTCGATGGGCGCATCACTCTCGATCTGATTCAAGATCCGTTCGGGACGGCGACGGCCGGTGTTGATCCCGGCGACGTCGAACCGCTGTTCTTGTTCCCGGGTCCGCTGACGCATCGCGTGTTCGACGAGGCGCCGCGGTTGCTGATCCGTCAGGCGATCGCGGCCGGCAAGATCACCGGCAACGCGGACGATCAACGCGTGATGATGTGCGCGTCGCAAGAGGATTCGTTCTCGGAGATGGGGATCGTGCCGTTGCGGTGGCAGGGTGAGACGCAAGATCAGAAGGCCGATTGGTCTCCGGGATCCATCGCGCTCGATCCGTTCGCCGTCGACGTGAAGCAGCGCGGGTTTCAACGCAAGGGCACGTTGGCCGCGGACTACTCGCGCGCACGCGTGCCGTACGACACCACGTCGACGATGACGGTCGACATGTTCCGGTTCACGGATCTTCCGGCGGTGCCGAGCGGAAGCATCGAGACGGCGATCCGCAACAGCGCGGTGCAACTGATGCTCGTCGGTAACGAGCTCATGGCCTACGAGGATTGGTCGGAGGTGGTGCCCGGGCAACTCGCACTCTACAACGTGTGGCGTGGTCTCCTCGATACCGTCGAGGATGATCACGTGGCTGGTGAAGAGGTGTGGTTTCTCGATCTCGACAACATCGGCCGTGTCGGTTGGAGCTCGGGATCGTTGAACCCGCGCCAACTGATCGGCCACGCGGTGCCGCGCGCGCACTACAAGCTCGGCAGCGGACAAGAGGCCGATGATCTGATCACGCTGCGCACGCGCACGCTGTTGCCACAACGGCCGCACAACATGCAGCTATCCGTCAAAGAAGCCGGCATCGACGCGACGGGCACCACAACGATCACCGGCACCGCACCGGACTACTGCGAGCTGTCATTTCTCGACGGTGGGTTTGACGTCGAGGCGATGCGTCGCGATCGCTACAGCGCGCAAGTGCAGCGCGGCGACGGCGCCGATCAGCCGATGACGGAAGCCGGGGGCTTCTACTACATCACCGCGCGACGCGTCGGCGAGACCGACGAGACGTTGATTTTTCAGTACCCCGATCAGGCACTCACCGGACCGCACGCATTCTGGATCCCCACGCACGGCCTCATCGATGTGCTCGTCGACGCGCGACGCGAGATCCAACCCGGCGATCCGTCCGGATCAGGATCGGGATGGGATCCGGCCGAGGGCAACAACCCGGCCGACGTGATCACCGCGTGGCAAAAGGCACGCGTGCGCGTCAACGCGCCTCGGTGGCGCAACCTCGTGACTGACCCGCGGTTCAGCTACAACGCGTTCAACCTCGTCGACGCCGACGGGATCGAGCTCGGTGGATGGCGATCGACCGGATCGCCGGCGATCATCTCCGATGCGAGCTCGCTCCGTCGCATCGGCACCGGAACCAACAAGGGCTACTATTGCCGACCGTCGGTGACGGCCAACCCGACGTTCACGCGGATCGGTGTCGAGGGGTGGCGATCGCGTGGCATGTCCGTCGTCTGTTGGTACTACCGGCGCAACCCGGCCGGCGATACGAACGACACGACGCGCGTGACGCTCGAGGCGCAAGACGCGGTCGGCGCGGTGCTCGGAAGCGCGGCGAGCGCGCTCTCGGCCGGCGGCACCGCGAATTGGTCGCGCGCGGCCGCGGTGTCGCTGACGGTGCCTTCGGGCACGATGAAGCTCGGCGTAACGCTCGACGGTGCCGAGGTCGCCGGCGGGGGCACCGGCATCCCCGAGGGGTGGATCGGTGACGTGCACGTGGTGATGGGTCAACTCGCGTTCGACGTGTTGACCAACCCCAGCTACGAGCTCGGGGCCGGATCGTGGACCGTCAGCGCCGGCGCGATCGTGCTCGCGAATACGATCGCATCTCCGTCGGGGCAGTACGCGCAGGGTGGCGCGAACGCTTCCAACATCTGGTACCAGGATTACACGATCCCGGTCGGCTTCCACTTCGGCACGTTCGTGCTTCGGTCGTGGCGCGCGCAGACGCTCGCGAACGATTCGGGTCAGATCGATCTGCTCGTGCTCGACGGTGGCGGGGCCACGATCGCGAGCGCGACCACGGGCGCCGAACAGTTCAACTCGAATTTGAACGAATGGTTTCCGCGCGTGCTCGCCGTCGATCTCCCCGACGACGGCACGGCCGTGACGATCCGCGTGCGGTGCACCGCGAACCGATCGCTTGGGGCTGGCAACTCGGGCGCCGTGTTCGACGATCACATCCTGATGCCGGTGAACCAGTTGTTGCCGACGACGGTCAGCGACGCGCTGTTCAGCACGCCGGTGGAACAGAAGGCACCGACGACGTGGCAGGCGGCGCATCTCGCATGGCCGACGTATCCACGTTGCCAGGTGTTCAGCGGTGATGCCCTCGCACCGGGTGGCAACCTCGGCTTCCAGTGGACGGACGGATCGACGGTGACCCCGGGCGCGAAGATCACCGGCGCGTTCGGGGGTGGCGTCTCTGCACTCGACGCGTACGACTTCATCCGCGCGAGCGGCACGCTGTCGAAGCACATCGTTGCCGGCACGAACGCCTACGGGCGATTCGGCCGAGCTCGAGGATCCGTCAACGGCTTCACGATCGTGGTCTTCTTCGCGAGCACCGAGGGCACCACGTACTCCGGCGCGTGCGGCCTCGTCGGGCGCATGATCGGAACGCGGGGCTACGGCCTCGGGTTGAACGCGTCGGGCGAACCCGTCGTGAAGATGCGTGGCGACGGCGGCAACGTCAGCGCGACGCGCGCCGGCCGTGCCGCGAACGTCGGCGGGTTTCGCATGGCCGCGATCACGTGGGACCCCGCGACCGATCAACTTCACGTCGACGACGACGCCGGCCGCACGAGCGTGTCGACGGCAGCGATCGGGGAATTCTACACGAACGATGTCAACGCGCTGTTCCGCATCGGCATCGACGAGACGGCCAACAATTCGTTCGGCGGATCGATCGCGCGCGTCTATCGCTTCGTGCGTCCGCTGACGCAACCGCAGATCGCGGCGATGCACACCTACGGGACGGATCCGACCGGCGGGTTGTGGTTCTCGTCGACGCGTGCAGAGCCGGCGTGGTTGCCCGGTGGTGATGACGTCGACGGCGAGACACTGTACCTCGCCGAGACGCAGGTCATCCCGCTCGGGTGGACCACGGGGCTCGAGGCGTTCGACGACGTCGACGAGGGCGAGGGCTACGGCCTCGCGTTGTCGCGCCTCGCGACGAACCTGATCCCGAGCTTCGATCTGACTGACTCGTTGTACTGGCAAGCGAACAACGCGACGCTGACGCAGAAACTCGAGGACGCGACCGGGCGACTGCGCGGCGCGGCCGCGACGATCGCAGCCGGCAC
>LNFM01005696.1_pt1 | contig 67093 bp, 92 predicted proteins | sample 596031 | NCBI WGS metagenome assembly LNFM01 (sample SAMN04254537, study PRJNA301005) | activated carbon metagenome | isolation source: dual media filters at the Ann Arbor, Michigan drinking water treatment plant | place: USA: Ann Arbor
GGTCGATCTCGTCATCGAGCATGGAGCACCTCGGAGGAAGGGTTTGAGGCAGGCCCGGTCGGGTGGTCGGGATGAGCCGCCATCAGGGCCTCGAATTCGCTGCGGCCGGGCCCCTGCCCCAAGCCGGCCGGGCGATAAGCCTGCAGCGCCGCGGCGATCTCGCGCGGGCTGGCGGCCCAGAAGACCGCCGGTGGCCAGCCCAGCCGGCCGAGGCCGAACGCCATGACCTCGCCCCAGGGAAAGGGGACCGCCGCCGGCTTCAGTCCGACGGCGGACAGGGAGGGCGCGGGCGCGTCTCCTGCGGACCCGCAACGGCGATCGGCTCGGCCGCGGGATCGGCGAAGGTCGCGTCGAGCAAAGCGATGGCCGCCCTGATGGCACCGTTGAGGCCGCCATCGAAGCCGAGTTCGGCAACCTGGCGATCGTCAAGGGCGGCGCCGGCCCCGCGGAGCCCGGCACCGAGAATGCGCGCTATATCGTGGGCCGAGAGCCGGCCGGAGGCAAAGCGCTCGCCCAGCGCCGGCAGGCTGTCGACGCTGAAGGCGTGTTCGAGTTCGGCGAGCGCGCCCAGCGTCAGCCGCATCGGCAGCGCCTCGCCCTCGACCATCAGGGCGGTGTCGCCCCGGTGCCGGTTGATCATCGCCGCCTCCTCAGAGGGCCGTGAAGGCGAGCTGGCCGGCCGATTCCAGCGACAGGTCGAAGGTGACCTCGCCGGCATGGTCGCCGCGATACTCGAGGCTCGAGAGCTGGAACGGGCCGGTCACGGTGCCAAAATCGGGCACGATCACCTGCCAATTGCGGATCACCCCATCGAAGAAGATCTGGCGCACCAGCGCGTCCGACGCCTCGTCCTTGAAGATGCCGGCGCCGCTGATGGCGGCGCGGCGCATGCCGGCTCCCGCCAGCAATTCGCGCCAGCGGCCGGCGGATTCGGAATGCGTGACGTCCACCGTCTCCGCATTGAAGGCGATCTGGCGCGCCCTCAGCCCGGCAACGGTGACGAACACCCCACCCGCATCCGCTGCCTTGAGCAGCAGGTCCTTGCCCTTCTGTGCCGACATCCGGCCTCTCCCTCATCACGATGTGTTTGGAATCAGAGCGCTTCCGTCACGGCGCGGAAACGGATCGCGACGGATGCCAGCCCGGTCGCGGGGTCGCGGGCCAGGCGGTTCGAGCGCCAACGCAGATTGACAAGGCGGTGGCCCGAGAGCGTGAGACCGGCCCCGTCGAGCAGAGCGACGATGCGCGCGGCGGCCTCCAGCGCCAGCCGGGACGAGCCGCTCTCGCCGGCCCAGACGGTGAGGCCGAACTCCTGCTCGCAGCCGCTGTCGCTGCCAGTCGACCAGTCGCGCGCCTCGACCTCGCCATGCACGATGTAGCTGCCGCCTGCGCCCCGTGGCGCCTCGTCATGGATGCGGGCGGGGCCGATCAGGGCCGTGAGGCCCGGATCGGATTCGAGCCGCGCCTGGATCGCGGCGCGAACGGCCAGAATGGAGTCGCTCACGGTCCGATCTCCTGCACCAGACAGACCAGCCGGCGCCGGCCGCCGTCGGGGTCGGCCACCGCGCGGATGTCGAAGAGGCGGTCGCCGTCGCGCAGGCGCTGGCCGGCATCGACACCGGCGCGCCAGCGCAGGGTGACGCGGTGTGTCGCGACCTGCTCGGGCCGCCCCAGGCGCCAGCGCTCGCCGCCAGCGATCCATTCGAGCTGGGCCCAGACGGCAGCCACGGTCTCGTAGACCTGCGTTGTCCCGCCGAGACCGTCGGGCGTCGCCATCGCGGCCTCGAGCAGGAGCCGCCGACGCAGCGCCCCGACGCGGGCCCGATCCGGGTTCGAAGGCGCCATGGCTCAGAGCCTCGCGCGGCGGAACGGCGCGACCAGCGCCAGGATCTCGGGCGGCAGCGCCTCGGCATCGCGCCCGACGACATCGCCCCGGTGCTCGAACCAGCGCGCGGCCAGGCGCAGGACCGCCTGTCGCAGCAGGGCCGGAACCGCGGCCGCGGTCGCTCCGAAGCCGGCTACGACGTCGATCTCGATCGCGCCCTGGGCCCGGCCGATTTCCGGCACCTCCCCGACCACCTGCAGGAGCGGCGGATCGGCGCTGGTGTCGAGACGCAGGGCCGAAGGCTGGACCGGCTGGGCGATGCCGAGCGCGTCATAGACCCGCGCGGCCGTGATCGCTCCGACGGGCGAGAGCGGCAGCCGCAGCGCGCCGCCCTGCGGCCAGCGATCGATCACGATGCGCCAGGTCTGATCGACGAGCAGGCGCCCCGACGCGGCTTCCACCATCAGCCGGGCGGCCGTGATCAGCGTGGCCAGCAGATTGTCCTCCGCCGCCTCATCCAGGCGCAGGAAGGCGCGCGCCTCGGCCAGCGAGACCGGCTCCTCGGCCGGCGGGGTCAGGGCAAGCGGCGTCATGGGCGCTCCGATCGAGGGTTCAATTGCGGGGAGCGACGCGCTATCGAGCGTCTTCCGTCACCGGAGGAGCGCGATGCGCATCGGACGTCTGATCAGCCTGGGCAGCGTCGTCTGCGGTCTGGCGCTGGCCGTGCCCCAGGCCGGCGCCGTGGTCGCCGGCCGCGAGGGATGGTCCTGAACGCACGCGGCGGCGTGTGCACCGGCATCGTGCTGTCGCCGCGAACCGTTCTCACCGCCGCCCATTGCGCGGCGGGCGGCACGGAACTGCGCATCCACTGGAAGGACGGCGGCGAGCCGGTGCTGCTGCCGCCTGCCGCCGTCGCGATGCATCCGGACTTCCGCGCCAACGCCGTCGCGACGCGGCAGCGCTCCATCGATCTGGCCTTGCTGCGCCTGTCCCAGCCCCTGCCCGGCCGGTTCAGGCCCGCCGATCTGCGCGACGGCGCGCCGCCACGCAGCGGAGCGCCGGTCGTGCTGGCCGGCTACGGCGTCTCGCGCGAGGGCGAGGCCCGCAGCACCGGCGTCTATCGCTCGGCGGCGCTTGCGGTGGTCGAGCCCTATGGGCCCGGCAAGCTGCTGCTCTGGGCGGCAGACCCCGTCGGCGCCGGCAAGACGCCCGGCCCGGGCGCCTGCCAGGGCGATTCCGGCGGCCCGATGATGGAACGCGACGGCGAGGGCGTGATCGCGGTGACGAGCTGGTCGACCGGGCCTTTGGGGAAAAGCTGCGGCCTGCTCAGCCAGGGCGTTCTCGTCGCGCCGCAACGCCGCTGGATCGATGGAACGCTGGCCGGCTGGGGCGAGCGTGCCAACTGGTCGCCGGGTTCGTGAGGCAAAAGGCTGGACTGCAGCGCCGCAGCACCTAGATTGAGGGCGATATCACAACCGGTTCGCATCATGACACCGCGCCGCTTTCTCTTCGTCCTGACCTGCGCCCTTCTCGTCGGCACCACGCCGGCGCTGGCGGTGGTGGGAGGCGTGCCGTCGCAGGATGTCCGCGGTGCCCGGGCCTCGACGCTGCGGGTCGAGACCAGCCGCGGCGAGCTCTGCTCCGGAGCCGCGATCGCGCGATGGGCGGTGGATCGGTCAGCGTCGTCAGCCTGGACACCAAGTTCCGCGCCCGCCGGCATGCCGTCGTCGCCGTCCTGCCGCACCCCAGTTTCGTGCCGGGAACGACGCCGCGCACCCAGCCCGGGGCCGACCTCGCCATGCTCCGGCTGGCGGCCCCCCTCCCTGCCGACATCCAGCCCGTCACCCTGGGCGGCAGTCTCTGGCAGGGCGAGACGGTGACCATGGCCGGCTTCGGCCTCTCGATCGAGACCAACAAGAACACCGCGCGCCGCCTGCGCGAGACCCGGCTGGTCAATGCCGGCAACTACACGACACAGAACACGGTCAAGGTGGCGGTCGATGCCGAGGCCAAGGGCGAAACGCCCGGTGCCGGCGCCTGCCGCGGCGATTCCGGCGGGCCGGTGCTGCGTGGTGACATCCGCTCGCGCGATCTCGTGGGGATCGTGAGCTGGTCGAGCGGCCCGCTCAACACGCGCGAGCGGCGCATCTGCGGCGGCTTCACCGCGATCACGCCGATCAGCGAGCACCGGGTCTGGATCACCGACTCGGCCGCGCGGCTGCTGGCGCTCGGCCCCAATCCGCGCGCGGGCGAGCGGGCCCCGCCCGCGGCGAGCTACAGCTGGTGGTTCGCCCGCTGAGGCGTGTCGTCCCCGCGGGCGAAGAGACCCGCGTCAGACGGCGAACCTCAGCCCCTTGATCGCCGCGAAGTCCTGCACGCCGCCGCCGACCCGCTTGGTCGTGTAGAACAGCACATAGGGCTTGGCCGAATAGGGATCGCGCAGGATGCGCACGCCCGCCCGGTCGACGACGAGATAGCCGCGCCGGAAGTCACCGAAGGCGAGCGCGATCGCGTTGTTGGCCATGTCGGGCATGGTCTCTGCCTCGACCAGCGGGAAGCCCATCAGCGTCGCGGGCGCGCCGATCGAGGCCGGCGGCTGCCAGAGATACTGGCCGGTCGAGTCCTTGAACTTGCGCACGGCGCCTTGCGTCTTGCGGTTCATCACGAAGGACGCGTTCTGGCGGTAGCCGGCCTTCAGCGCATAGACGAGATCGACCAGGATGTCGGAGGGGTTGGCCGTGGCGAAGGCGCCGGCGACGCCGGTGTTGAGCACGCCGATGCTGCCCCAGTTCCAGCTCGCCTCCGCGACCATCGGATAGGCGAGGAAGCCCTTGGGCTTGTCGATGCCGTCGCCGCTGACGAAGGCCGCGCCCTCCTGCTCGGCGAAGGCGCTCTCGACCTCCTCGGCGATCCACTGGTCGATGTTGACGATGGCGTCGTCGAGCAGGGTCTGCGTCGCCGCCGGCATGGCGTAGAGTTCCATCGCCGGGAAGGAGAGCTCCGCCAGGGTGGGCGAGCTGGTCTGCGGGCGCGCCGCGGTCTCGCCGACCCAGCCCGAGGCCGGCCCGGTGGTCGAGAAGGCCTTCTTGTAGGTGCCCGACGAAATCGTCCGCACCGTCGCCAGCGCGCGGATGGGCGAGGCGGTCGAGAGCCGACGCAGGATCTCGCTCTCGACGCTGGAGGGCGCGAGATAGCCGCCGTCCGGACCCGAGCCGGCCGAGAGCGCCTTGGCTTCGAGACGCTTCAGTCCGCCGGCCTCGCCGCTGCGGATATAGGCCGCAAAGGCGGCCTTGTGCTCGCCGACCAGCGGATCACGCGGTTCGTCGCGGCCGAGCACCGGGCGGCTGCGGTCCAGCGTCAGGCGGTCGAGACGGCGCGTTGCGTCGTCGAGGGCGGCGTCGATGCGCGCCATCTTCTCCTCGGTCAGCGGGTCGACGCCGTGGCGGCTCTCGATCTGCGCGAGGCGCTCGTCATTGCTGACGCGGTAGCTCTCCAGCGTGTAGCGCAGATCGTCGAAAGCCAGCGACAGATCGGCGCCGGCGGCCTTGCTCTCGGGAGCGTGATTGGCAGTGGTCATGGTCTCTCCTTCGGGGAAAAAGCAGTTTCAGGCGTGAGCGAAGGCGGCGTGAGAGGACCGCTGCGCGGGGCGCAGCGCCTTGACGGTGGAGATCCGGGCCTGCGGCAGCATCGGAAAGGTGACGATCGAGATCTCCCAGAGGTCGATCCGCTCCAGCCGGCGCAGGCCGCTGCGCGGCTCGGTGCGGGCGCGCTCCGAACGGAAGCCGATCGAGAGCCCGTCCACCGCGCCTTCGCGCATCAGGGCGTGGATCTCCCGGGCCCGGGCGACCGCCAGTGAGAGCTGGCCCCTGACGAAGAGCCCGCGGGAATCCTCGGTGAGCGCGAGCCAGCGGCCGATCGGCTCGGCGGGATCGTGCTGCCAGAGCAGCTTGATGCCGGCAGGCCCGCGCCGCACCAGGCTCTCGCGGAAGGCGCCGCGCTCGACGATGTCCTTGCCGAGATCGGCGATGCCGAACAGGCTGGCATAGCCCTCGAACAGCCCGTCGAGGCCGATGCGCGCCGGCGGCAGAGGCAGGAACTTGGACTCGCGGCCGCAGGGACCGGCGGGAGGCAACGCCCTCATCGCGCCCGCTCCCCGGCCTTGCCCGCACGCCCCGCCCCGCCCTCCAGCCGCGCCAGATTGCGCAGGAAGCGGCCAAAGGTCTCGGTGTTGGCCGGCCCGCGCGCCGGCTGCCGCGGCGGGTTGCGGCCCGGGCCGGAGGCTTTCGGCGGGGCGGGCTTCTGATCGGCGGAACGCGTCATGGCTGGTCCCCCTCGTGACGGGCGTTGAAGCGGTTGAGTTCGCGCACGAAATCGTCGAAGCGCCGGTTGGCGGCGGAGAGCTCGCGCATCACGAACCAGGCTGCGGCCGAGGCCGTCGCAGCCCAAAGCAGGAGCCCGAGATGGCCGACATCGGCGCGCCCGACGAAGGCGGTGACGATCTGGTCGAGCAGGTTCATGGGCCGACCGCCTCGCGCTTCTCGTCCTCGCTGAGGAAGGTCGCCGCGCCGAGCCGGCGCCAGAGCGATTCCCGCTCCTCGGCCAAGGCCTCGATCGCGTCGAGGTCCGGCTCCAGCGTCAGTTCGCCGCCGAAGCCCGGCCCCAGCCACTGCGCCAGCGACTGCGCCGTGCGCCGCACCAGCGGGATCGCGGTCTGGCGCCAGAAGGCGCGGTTGGCCTCGGCGAAATTGGCGTGGGTGTTGTCGCCGGGCAGGCCGAGCAGCAGCGGCGGCACGCCGAAGGCGAGCGCGATCTCGCGCGCCGCGACGCCCTTGGCGGCCACGAAATCGAGTTCCGCCGGTGTCAGCGAGAGCGGCTTCCAGTCGAGCCCGCCCTCCAGCAGCAGCGGCCGGCCGGCATTGCGGGCGCCCTGGAAGCTGTCCTCCAGCTCGGCCTTCAGCCGCTCGAACTGCGCGTCGGTGAGGCTCGCCCCGTCCGGCCCGTCATAGACCAGTGCGCCGGAGGGCCGGGCCGCATTGTCGAGCAGGGCCTTGTGCCAGGCGCTGGCGGCGTTGTGGATGTCGAGCGAGCAGGCCGCAGCCTCGATCGGCGAGAGGCCGTAATGGTCGTCGACCGGGTGAAACAGGGTGAGATGCAGGATCGGCGGGACGATGCCCTCATCCTGCCGGAAGCGGATCGTGTCGCCGCCGACGCTGTAGTCATAGGCCTCCGGCCAGCCGTCGCGTCCGGGCACGACCTTCATCCGGTCGGGCCGCAGCGCATAGAGTTCGCGCGGCTCTCGGCCCGTGCCGGCCGCCTCGACATAGGCGTTGCCGGCGACCAGCAGATGCCCGAACAGCATCTCCCGGAAGGCGATGCCGCCCTGGCGCGGATTGGGCCTGTCGATCAGCGCGAGCGCCGGATGCTCGGGCCTCTCCCGATCGCCGATCTTGGCGACCAGCGGCGTCTGCGCCGCGGCCTCGGCGATCAGCCGGACGCAGCGATGCACGACCGGGTTGCGCTCATAGCCCTCGCGGGCGAGCGCCGCATAGTCGCGCGGCGTCCAGACCGGGCGGCCGGCCTCGTGCAGCGCGATCAGCGGCCCGACGCGCGAGCGCTTGCGTTCCGGCGCGGCGAGCATGGAGGTCTCGCTTATGAGTGCGTCATGCTCGGGCTCGACCTGAGCATCTCGGAAACCAGTGTCTTCTCGTCCCGAGGTTCTCGGGTCTTCGCGGAGTTTATCCTTGGGCCGATCGAAGATCGGACCCGAGGGCTACGCCCGAGAATGGCGGGCCTAAATCCCCCGCACCCGCGGCCGGCCCTTGGGGCCCAGCATCAGATGGGTCAGCGCCCAGACGAGCGCGTCGAGCCGGTCGGGCGAGCGGCCGGAGCTGAGGCCGCCGGGGCCGAAATCGCACATCTCGTCTTCCAGCGCCGGAAAGGCGCCGGCATGGCGCACCCGCCCCTGCGCATAGAGCGCGGCCACCGGCTCGGCCCGCAGATATTTGCCCCGCGTCGCCCTGACCGCGCTCACCGGCACGCCGGCATCGACCTCGCGGATGACGGCGGAGGCCATCTCGCCGCCCTGGTTGACCTCGACGACGAGCGCATCAGCCTCAAAACGCCGGTAGAGTGCGACCGCCTTGGCCGCCCATTCATGCGGGCGGGCGCCCGACACGGTGCCGTCCTCCAGCACATGGCCGATTCCGTCGCTATCGAGGCCGGCCACCACCAGCCCGCAGGAATCGGCGCGGGCCGAGGACGAGGCCGGTGGATCGACCGCGACCACGATCCGCGCCAGAGCCGGCGCCTCCCGCTCGCGGCAATCCTCGATCATCGCCCGCGTCCAGAGCGCATCGGCGCTTTCCTCGACCAGTTCGCCGTCGAGTTCCTGCCGGCCGAGCCGCGTGCCGCCATAGCTCTGCGTCACGCTGCGGATGAAATCGACCGCGAGGTGGAAGCGGTTGGCGCTCGTCGCCGCGCGGCTCACCGCCACTTGCGAATCGTTCAGCAGCCGCTTGATCAGCGGCACGGGACGCGGCGTCGTGGTGACGATCTGGCGCGGCCGGTCGCCGAGGCGAAGCCCGAATTGCAGCATGTCCCCAGCTCGTCGGACCAGGCGGCGCCGAATTGCGGGCCGCGCAGCCCTTCCGGATCCTCGGCCGAAAAGGCCTGGGCGATCGCGCCATTGGGCCATTCCAGCCGCCGCCGCGAGGGAGACCAGCTCGGCCGCTCCCAGCGGGTGTGGATCGCCAGCAGCCCGGAGACGCCCTCGATCATGACGTCGCGGACCTGCCCTTGCGTCTCGCCGACGAGCGCAATGCGCTCGGTGGCGGCCTGTGCGTAAGGCTCCTGCCCCAGCGCCATGCCCTTGACCCACTCGGCGCCGGTGCGGGTCTTGCCCGCGCCCCGACCGCCCAGAACAAGCCAGACGGGCTTGTGCGGCGGCTCACCGAGCTTTTGATCGACCCGGCCGAACAGGGTCCAGCACTCACTGAGGGCCACCACACTGTCAGCGTCCAGATCAGGAATGAGCTGGGGGATCAGCCTGGCCCAGCTCTCGATCGGCAAGCGCATCAAGACGTCGTGCAAGCTCCTTTCGGAGTTCGGCGACGTGGCGGAGTCCGGCGGCGGGCGAGAGTTCATCGTTGGCTTTGTCCTCCCGGCCGGGCGACGCCGCGTCGAGCGCCACCAGTTCGCGCACGGTGCGGGCGAGCACCGCGAGCGCCTTGGCCTCGGATTCGCTGGCGGCTACGTGTAGCGCGAACAATCAAATGGCAACGAGCGAACAATCAGATGGCAACAGATCGCGTTTCTGAGCCACTACGCGTCTGGGGCTGCGACGCGCTCCAGCGCTAGCGCAAAATCACGGGCCTCCTGCCGTGTGAACCTGACTACCAGGCTGCCTAGGATCATAACGTCCACGCCCTCAGCGACCTGCTTCGCCTCAAGGTTCACGTGCCACCTGGCGCCGGTGCCCAATGGTTCCTCTATCTCAATCTTCGACCGCCCAGCTTCGTGGATCATCTGGTGCTGGCGCCTGCCTGCAGTTTCCCTCGACATAGGTCGGCTCCGTTCCGCCAGCGGCCGTCAATCCAGGATGTCGTGAAGACGGAGGATCTTGTAGCCCTTGAGCCTCTCCATCACGACGATCGTTTCGACATCGACGATGAACGTCTTGCGATAGGGGAATTCGATATCGGCGATCATGGCATCCTTGAGCGCTGCCTTCTCAGCCTCAGCAAAGTACACCGGCAGGGGCGAGCTTGATGCCTCTTCCACGATCGCTTTCAGGCCGGTTCGTCCTCCAGACGATCCTTGGCGGTCGGTCTGGACCCAGACCAGTGGCACCTCGGTCAATGTCTGTTTCACCGGCGTCTTCATCACCTCCAGCGCCTTCGTCGCGCTGTTTTGCATGGCGTTCGCGTCCCGCGAGCCCACCATGATGACCGCATTCGGGCTGTTGTTGATGTTGATCTGAACGTTCGATCCGCTGTTTTCCGCGATCGGCGCCAAGAAGCTCGCGGCCGCCTCGATCTCCTTTTTCGTTGGATCCACCGGCTTGGAACTGTCGCCGTTCAACCAGTCCAGGATCTGCTTCACCCGCTGCACCGTCTCGACAGCGATCTTGATGTCCGAAAGGACCGGTGCGACTGCACCGCCCGCGACCTTGACCATCTCGACCAAATCGACCTCGATGGAGCCCTTGCGAACCTCTTTTATGAAAAGACGCAGGTCTTTTGGGACGTCATCCAGCCGGGCGACTTGGCTGCGATAGAGTTCTGCCAGGCCTTCCAGGCTCTCGCTGAATTTGCCTATCTCGACGGGGCGCGTGAAATTATATGTCACGGTCACCGCATCGCCCGGCGATGACGTTGCTGCCGACTGCTCAGAGTCCATGCCCCACTCCCCGAAGAAAAGCCGACGAGAGGCTGGACTGAATCCATGGTGTACGGCAACAGGCAACGCAGACTGCGGGGTGGCAGTCACAGCGAACTTGGGGCTCTGCCCCGAATATTGCGTCGAGCAACGGTTCATGGAGGGGTGATCACCACCTCCCGCACCCGCTTCGTGCGATCCGCTCCACCCGCCTGATAGCTCAGCTCGACCGTCTCGATTGTGGCCCAGGCGAACAGCTCGCGCACCTCGGGCACGTCGTTCAACGACAGGATGAAGCGGCCTTGAAGCCGTTGTAAAGCGGCGCTCAACAGCTCGAACTGCGATCGGTCGAACAGGCCCTTCCCGTAGAAGTGCTCCGTGCCCCAATAGGGCGGGTCAAGATAGAACAGCGTGCCCGGGCGGTCCCAGCGCTCGATAAAGGACTGCCATCCTAGGCATTCGATCCAGACGCCGCTCAGCCGCTCATGGGCGGCCTCCAGCATCGGGCCGAGCTTGTTCACGTCGAAGCGTCCCGGCCCGCCCGTGTCGACGCCAAAGGACCGGCTGGCGACCTTCCCGCCGAACGACAGCCGCTGGAGATAGAGAAAACGCGCAGACCGCTCCAGATCCGTCAGGGTCTCAGGATCCTGCGCCACAAGGCGCTGAAACTCTGCCCGGCTGGTCACCTGCCATTTCAACATGTCCATCAGCGCCTGGTAGTGGCGCTGGAGCACCCGGAAGAACGTCGCGATGTCGCGAGAGGCGTCGTTGATGACCTCGACCTTCGGCCGCAAGGGCCGACGGAGGAAGACGCCGCCCATGCCGACGAAGGCTTCCGCATATATAGAGTGTTCGACCGTGCAGATGCGTTCGATCAGGCGGCGGGCGAGCTGCTTCTTACCGCCGACATAGCCGGCCACCGGGTTAACCGGGCTCACGGATTCCATTTGTGCTGCAGTCCAGAATCGTCGCCCATGAGCACGCGGCCTTGGCCGTCGTGACGGGCGATGTGATGTTAGTCTCGTCGGGCGGCCTTCTCTCCCAAAGGTCGGGCCGCCGGAGCCGCAAGGCTCCCCTGTCACGCTCCGTCAGCTCTTGCTGCTCGAACCATCCTCCTTCGCTTTGATCTCCACCTTTGTGGTGAAGCCGCTGTCGCTCAGTTCATGCTCGACCGCGTCGGCACGTAGGGTCATCTGCATGTCTGAGGGCCAGGAAGAGCCAAGTATGACGTCGGCTTCAGCCTGCGCCTCCGGACGGCCCTGCATCACGAAGTTCCCGGTGGCGGTGTTGCGGGTCAGCCGGCGCGCCTCAGCCTCGCTCTTCTTCTTCGCCTGTTCCTTGTTCGGTAGCGGGTCGCGCACCACGAAATCAGGCCCCTGCAGCCCGGTCTCGGCCGTCTCGGAGACGCGCTTGCCAGTCTTCTGGTCGATATAGGCGGTCTTCACCTTGCCGTACTGCGCGCGGGATTCCGGCGAGAAGCTCCATTCCTTGCAGTCGCTCTTCTCGATCATGATCGGCGCGAGCGCTTCGCCGCCGGCCGATTTGGCCTTGCCGCGCGGCGCGGCGACCAGGCGCGTTCCCATCGGCTTGATCACGGCGTCATGCTCGTCGCCGAGCGTCGTCAGGAAATCGATGTCGGATGTGTCGATCCGCGCCCGGTATTTGATCTTGATCTTGGCCAGCTCGGTATCGATTGCGGGCGTCAGGCCGTTGCGCTTGGCGATCGCGCCGACGATGTCGCCGATCGTCTTGTCCTCGAAGGCTTCGCGGCCAGCGCCTTTCAGTTGGCGCTTCAGGTCGGCCGCGCTAGCCTGAATGGTGACGGTCTCGCCTGCATCGTATGAGCCCTTGCGCTCGAAGGACTGCATCTCGTAGCTGCCAATCTTGACGAGGCTGGTTTCTTTGAACCCGAGCCAGACCTCGATCCGGGCCTTGTCGCGCGGCCGGGCGATCTGATTGCCCGCGTCATCGAGCTCGATCGTGACCTGGTCGGACTTCTGGCCGCCCTCGTCGCGGGTCGAGAGCTTGATCAGCCGCGAATAGAAGCCGCCGGCGACCTCCTGGCCATCGACGGTCACCTTCACCATCGGCGTGAACCCGCCACGGCTGACGAGCGCGAACGGCATCAGCCCCAGAGCCTCACGGTTTCGCGCAGAGGCGGACGCTCGGCCGCCGGGTCCGGCAGCTCCAGTTCAGTGCCGACCGGCACGATCGGCCCCAAGGTGGCGAGGCCGGGGTTGAGTTCAAAGGTCCGCTCGACCAGTCGGTCATCCTGCCGCCCGATTGCCTGCCAGACGATCAGGTCGACGGTCATGTCGTCGCGCGAGACCAAGACGCGCATCAGAACAGCCCTCCAAACGCCGCAGCACCGCCAAACGGCGCGAGCTTGACGGAGAACTCGACCTTCACGCCGATGCCGTCCTCCGCGATTTGCTCGTGCGTGGCACCGACCTCCAGGATGACGCACGTCCCGAAGACGCTGGCCGCCGCGCCGGCGACGGACCAACCGAGCACTTCGACGGGCCGCCCGGCCGACTGCGTCGCTTTAAGCGCCAGGTACTCGGCGTGGCCGCCGAAATCGTGGTGGAAGTATAGCCCCTCGATCTCCAGCTCGTCCTCGCCGCGGCCTGTGAACTGGCGCGCGGGCCCAACGCCGAAGCGGTTGATGGTCGGCCAGTTGGCCTTCGTCGTTTCCTTGATCTTCTGGATCGAGAGCGGCAGAGCCGCGAAGATATGCTCGCCGATGGCCAAGATCGGGATAACCGCCATCAGTCGACTCCATCATGCAGGGCGCCCGAGATCGCTCTCCGGCTGCCGCTGGAACCGGAGGCCATAACGCCGTCGACCTGGGCTCTTGCTCCCCGTGCGGCGGCAACCATCGCCGGCGTGCCCGCAGTGATTCCGGCAGCGAATGACGCCGCGACCTGCAGGCCCGCCGCCGTGGCGTCACCGCCCTGCAATGCTGCCAGAACGCTATCCTTGGCGCCCGTGGCGGCCGTGTTCGCGCCAGCGCCCCCTGCGGCGATGCCCGCAGCCCAGCTTTCGGAGATCAGGCGGCCCTCAGGCTGCAGGTCGATCGAATAGGCGGCCTTCAGGCCCGAGACGTCGGGCATCGCGGCCTTCAGGGCCGAGATGTCGGGCATCGCGGCCCTCTTCGCACCTTTTGGCCTCCCGGGTTTGGCATCCGGCTTCGGGATGAACTCCATGTTGGGCGTCACCCGAGAAAGCCCACCCTCGCCACGTGTCCCTTCCAGCTCTTGGATGCGATCGGCGACGCCCTTGCTGGTCTCGCCTGAAACCGACGGCGCCAGCCGCTTCAGCCGCGTCATCTCGGCTTCCTTGTCGAGCCGGTCCTTGGTCTCGGCCGCGGCGGCCCTCTGCCGCTCGTCGAAATCCGCCGGTCCTCGCGGTGTCTCGCGGACATTGTCCACCGCCGGCAGCTGGTCAAGCTGGCGCTGCAGATCCGCCAGGCGCATTTGCTTGCGCCGTCGCCCCTGGCCGTCAGGGCCGATCAGCTTCAGCTCCTTCGAAAGACCTGCCATCTCGCGCTCGATCTGGCGGCGCATCAGCCGGAAGCGTTCGCGCACCTGGGCATCGTCAGGCAATCTAGCGATCGTGCCCAAGGTTTCGCCCGCATCCTTCCGGGCCTGATCGCGCCGCACGCGCTCGTTGGCTGTGGCGACCTTCTCCGGATGGCTGGCGGCGATATCGGCCTCGCCCGGTGCCAGGGGCTTCCCCTCCGCGACCTTCTGAGCGACCTCGTCGATCTTGGCTTTGGCTGCGGCCAGCTCGTCATAGGCTCGCAGGATTTCATTGACCCCCTCGGCAATCGAGCCCGCAGCGATCTTGAGCGGGTCACCGAGCCTGCGGTACAGCTCGTTCACGCTCTGCTGTGCGCGTTCGAGCTTGCTGAAGTCAGTTTTGAGCTTCTTTTCGAAGTCGCGGCCCACGCTGCCGAGCACCTGCTTCTTGTCGTTGAGGGTCGCCGTGATGTCCTTCAGGCGGCCGAGATTGTTGAGCAACGCGCCGATGTTATCGGCATATTCCCGGCCGAAGAGCTGTTTCAAAACCTCCATGCGCTTCAGGCCGTCAGGGATCTTCTCGATGCGCCCCAGCAGGTCGACGATTGCGCCCATGGCGTCCTTCCGGACCGCCGCCTGAAGCTTCTTCGAGTTCGTCTTGAGGACCTTCAGGCCCTCGCCGAACTCCTTCGTCGCCTCATCCCCCAGCGAGACATTGGTGAAGAGCGCGTTGAGCGCCGTCGCGGCGACCTCGGCCGGCGTCCCGACCTCCTTCAGGGCGGCGCCAAGGGCGAGCACACCATTGGAACTTACGCCGATCTGCTTCCCAGCCGCGCCGGCACGGTTGAGGATGCTCAGCAGATCCGTCTCGCGGGCGGCCGAGATATCGGCGGCCTTGTTCACGGCGTCGCCGATCGCCTCGATCTGGCTTTGGTTGGCCTGATAGATGTTGCCGATCTCAGCGAGCGCCTGGCTGGTTTCGGCCGAACCCATGTTCCAGGCGACGGTCGCCTTGGCCGCGTATTCTGTGAACCGCGCCAGCTCCTTTACCGGTCGGCCGGCGAATCCGGCCGCGGCCGTGATGCCGGCAATTTCTTCCGCCGATTTGCCCGTGGCGATCGATAGCGCGACCGTCTGGGCCCGATAGGCGGCCATGCCGGCCGTGTCGGCGTCGGTCGCCTTCTCGACCTCGTACAAAGCCTTTTCGAGGGCGAGCGCCTCGTTGGTGCCTTTCCGGAGCCCGGCGGCAAGCAGGTAGGCGCCGCCCAATCCCGCAACCGTGGCACCTCCGCCGGCGAGGAGCAGCGGCAGCGATGAGGCCGCACTCGCCGCGGCCGCGGTCGCAGCCTCCTTTGGCGATCGCCGGTTGCGGCCGCCGGCCAGTGTCGCCGTCATAGCCGAGAGGCCCTGCGGTTTGACGTTCGTGCGGCCGAGGGCCTGCATTTCGGCCCGCGCGCGACCGATGGCGAGCTGGGCATTGCGCGCCTGTTCGGCGGTCAGCTTCAGATCGCGGGCGATCCTGTCACCGGCCCGAACGCCATTCAGCGCCTGGGCTGCGGTCTTGACGTCTTTCAAGTCGCGCTTGGCCTTGTCGGCACCGCCCTTGGAGCGGTTGACCAGGTCCAGGATCAGCTTGACGCGCATATCGGCCATTTCAGCCGTCCTCTCCGATCGTGAACAGCACCGCTTCAGCGTGCCAGGTCAGGATCTCGTCGACCGGCATGGCGAGCACGGCGGGGAGCGGCGTGTGCGCGATCGCAGCAAGCTCCAGGCAGTAGGCCGCCAACGCCCTCAGGCCGGTTCGGCGGCGTCGCCGAGCGCCAGCACGTCGGCCGCCACTTCGAGCAGATCCGCGCCCTGAAGGGCGCGCGGCAAGAAAGGGCGGGCGGCCTCCAGCACGTTCACCAGATCGTCCGCTTCGAGGCCGTCGAGCACGTCGGGATGCACGCCGGCGACGAGGGCACGAGCGCGACGGTTCAGACTGTGCTCCTCGTCGTCCTGCATCAGCAGATCGGTCACCTGCTTGCCGGTGACGCGGCGGAGCGTGATGAAGGTCAAAGGCTCGCCGTCCACGGTCACGGGGAACGCCAGGGGCACCGTCTGCGACCACTGGGCGGGATCGGCCGGTTGAACCGCAGGGCCAGGAGAAGCCGGCCGCGGCGAGGCTGGCCGAGCCTCTTCTGCCGCCGGCGGCTTGATCGGCTCCAGATCCGGATCGGGCTCGAAGGCGCTCTGGATGGCCATGTCAGCCCGCCACGCCGATCATCTGGTTGATACGGGCACGCTGACCGCCGATCGACTGCCAGCCACCCTGCTGGATGTTGAAGCGGCAGATCTCGTTGGTCTTGATCACGAGGGAGTATTTCGAGATCGAGCGCAGCTCGTAGTCGGTGCCCATATTGGCCTCCAGCTCGCCGAGTTCGGCGTTCAGGCGGCCATAGGCCGTGGCCGTCACCTGGATCTCGCGGTCCTCGGCGCTCTCGGCATATTCGTTCACAAGCGCACCGAAGATGGTGATCTTGAGCCGGTCGCCGCGTGGCAGCTGGGTCAGCGCCAGCACCTCGGGCTGCATGCCCTTCAGGTCGAAGCCAAGCATGCAGGCCTCGGCGCCGGTCGCTATCTCGATCGAGCCGTTGGTCGCGCCGGGCTGGAAGTCCTCATAGGACTCCTTGTTGACCGGCAGCTTGACCTTGCCGAGCGAGAGATGGGTGTTGAGCGCAGCGTTGTTGCCGTACTCGATGTAAGCGTTCCTGCCCTGGACAAGCAGCAGCGGAATGGCGGCCATGAATGATCTCCGTCAGGGCGAGGCTGAAAGGCTCGGGCGTCAGGCTGCCTCGGAGCGCTCAAGCGACTGCAGGATGCCGTTGGCGACCTGGGCGTGGTAGGTGATGTTGCGTCGCGCGCCGAACTGCAGATCCTGCAAGGGCGCATAGGGCTCGCGGTCGTATTCAACCCGCAAGATGCCGGACGACATGCCCTCGTTGCTGTTAAGGGGCCGCTCGAACCAGGCGCGGAAGTCGATCACGGCGGTCGCCGCCACTAGCTCATCGCCGAAGTTCGAGAGCGACTGGATGACAGAGGTCCCAAGCGGCACCGTCAGGCGCCGGTCCATGCCCCAGTAGAAGGAGTCGACGACGGCGTCGTCGATCGCGTCGTTGGTGCGCACGACATTGACGAAGCGGTCGAGTGGATCGGCGGCGCAGGTCTCGTTGCCCCACAGGATGCCGTTGGCGCGCAGCGTCGCGATCTTGATCTCGTTGAGGTAGTTCGCCTCGCTGTCGGGCTCGCCGGTGAAATAGCTGATCGGCCGCGATGCGCCCAGTATCCCGCCCATCGCCTGGTTGGAGGGGCTCTCCCACGGGCCGCCGATTTCCTTGTCGCGCTTGACGAAGAGGCCGGCGACGCGGCCCGAAGCCGGCTCGTTCACCACGGCCGAGCCGCGCAGCACCTTCACGGACGGGTGGAACAGGTAGGCCCGCTTGTCGTCGGCGAAGTCGTCGCGATAGGTTTCGGCCGCCTCTTTCGAGGCGTCGGGCGTATCGCCGATCTTGATGGCGCGAAGTCTTGCGGCGATCCCGTCCAGCTCCGCCATGACCGGGTTCTTGGCATTCGAGATCCGCTGGCTCGTATAGCCGGGCACGAAGAGCAGCTTGGCTGGCTTTGAAGCCAGCTTGAAGGCATGGACGCCGGAATGGTCCGCGCCCGAGCCGACGATGTTGGCGATCGTCGCCTCGATCTGCGCCTGGCCGGTGCCCTCGCCCAGCTCGACCGGGACGATCTGCAGTTCGCCTACGACGCCCTGGTCATCGATCGCATCCCAGATGGCGTCGGTGTTGCCGCCGGTTCCGAGAGCGGCGCGCGCGGTGGCGTCATTGGTGAAGACGGTGGTGACGACATCAGGAGGGAAGACGTCCGGGTCGGCGTTCGGGGCGATCGCCACCGCGCCAAGTGTCGAATACTCGTTGACGGACACCGGCCGGGTCGAGGAGCCGACCTGGAAGACGCGTACGCCATGGAAGAATTCGCTGGTCGGCATCGTTGGGGCTCCGGCTCGGCGACCTTGTGCTTGACGGCACGGTCAGAGGGCCGGAAATTACGAGCGCGCGGACACCTGTAAGAGTGGGACGCGCGTCTCATGGACCGCAGCTATGGCAAGCCTAACGGCCAAGCAAATTTGGGGGGGGCTATGCGGCGTCATGGCTGCCATAGCCGCGTGTTATGCTGCCTTCGTTGTCGTGAACGACAATATCCAACTGATAAAATCCGGACAGAGTGCGCTCGCAGAGCTAAAGGTAAAGGTAGATAAGCTCGAAGTCGCTCATAGTGATTTGAAGGGCAGCGTGGTCCTCCCCGACAGCGCTATCGTAGGCTGGATGGGTGTCTATACAGGCAAGTGGAACGACACATGGCCTATTTCGTTCACGGTCATTCCGGTTGGGCCGACCAAGGCTATCGTCTTCACGCAACACCTCGACCATGTCGATGACCAGTATCAGGTTGTCCGTTCTATGACTGGCGAGGTCGTAGGTCGGGAACTCAAGATAGCGGACAACATCTACCTCAGCAGAAAGCCTGATGGTAATTTTGCTGCCGTTGGATGGTGGAATGCGACACTCAGGCGGGCGGAGCTAATACGTCAGTAGGCCTCTCGCAGCCGAGGTCCTGAATGACAAGCGGCTTGCCCAATATGCCATGCTACAACGACAACCCCAGGCCAACCGCAGCTGTGTGCGTCTGCGCGCGTAGTGTTGAGACGGCCTCGGCAAGCAGTTCGGGCGTGGTAATGTCTTCCGACAGTAGCGCTTCAGCCCCCCGCCGCAGCGCGACGGCGGCGCGCACGATGGCACGGAAGGCATCGGCCTTGGCGACGACGCCCTCGGCATATTCGAGCAGCGTCACGCCCTTGTCGGCCGCGAGCTGCGGCAGGAGAGCGCTCTCGGGCAGATCATCACCATCGAGCACCATCCGCGCCTCGGCCTCCTGGATCGTCCAGGTGCGTGCCTCGGCGTCCGAATAGGTCCCGGTGATCTTGGACGTGATCGCGTTGCCATAGGCCATGGCACTCTCGAAGGCGCGCTCGCGGCGCTCGGCCATGGTGGGAGCAGGCGCCTGCGCCAGCCGGAACACGGCGTCGTTGATGCTCATGTCCACCTCAGCATGACCGAGTTGATCTGGAGGCGTTTAGTGGTCGAGACGAGCCTTGCGGCCTGCGAAATCCGCCACTTCACTGCTGTCCCGCTTGGCCCGGTCATTGTGACCGTGCCGTAGCAAGGGTACTTCAGCGTTCCAAACCCGCTGCTGGCGCCAGGGTAGAGCGTGAGAGGCACAGCGATCCATGTCGTGCCACCATCGCGAGAGACCTCCGCGACAAGATCACTTGCTTGCAATGCGCCGCCAACCGAAAACTGAGCGTCAACGTCCACTCGGATCGTCGCCGGCGCGCTCATAGCCGTAAAGGCGTTCGACTGCACAACCGGCTTGATGAAGGCGACACAACCGAGACCATCCCACGTCAGCGTCGTCGCGCCGCCAGAAGTGATAGCGACGCGCCAACGGAATTTGCTGTAAAGCGTGTTCGTTTGCGGCGAAATTGTTCGGCCGGGGTTGTCGTTGACCGAACCGTTTGTCGTCGCACTGAAGTTGATGCTGTCGAGCGTCGCCCAAGAACCGCCTGTAAAGCCCTCGAAAAACAGCGTGAAGCTCCGCGCCGCCCCAAGTGTTGCTGTTCCAAACCAGTTATCGACAACCCTTGAAGTTGGCGGTGTAACCTCGAAAGTGAATGCGGTGTTCGCGGCGGTCGACACGGTTCCTGACGTGTAGGCCATAGCCTTGTATTCATCGCTGGCGACGGTCGGCGCCGGCGACATTGCGAACGTGTATCCCGCAGGTGATGCGTTCGAAGCTGGGGTAAACGGGAGCGTAGGATTGTTGCTAGAAAGCCCTTCAGTGACCGACGCGCTGATGGTCGCGTCGCTGGTGGCGGCTGCGTCAACAACTGCGGTCCCAGCGATCGAATGGAAGCCGTCAGCAAAGACATCGACGGTCCCACCTGTGTTCCACAGCGACATCAGCTCCACATAGCTCAAGCGCGCGGCCAGAGCCGACAGGACGCCGGAACTCGGCACGCCGGCGAATAAGCCGTCGACCTCGGTCTTGGTGTAGAAAATCGAGCCGTCGAACTCAGGAATGTCGTCGATCGCCTCGGCGAGGGCGAGATCGGCAGCGAGCCGGGCAGCGGCCTCGGCGGCAATGGCGTCAGTGCGATCGTTGGCTTCCTCAGCGTCGGCCATCTGGCGGGCCGTCACCTCGTCTTCGATAGCCTCCTGAAGCGCTGATACGTCATCACCGCCTTCGACCTGCCGGGCATCGAGCGCGGTCAAGGCGTCGCGGATGCGGCCGGCGTCCAGTTTGGCCGGGTTATCAGGGTGCGGCAGAGGCACCCCGCTTGCGGTGTCGTCAAGGATCGCCATCAGTAGCTCGCCGACCGGACGTTATCGAGATAGACCCGCTTGGCGACGTCGCCGCCGAGGGTGATGCGGATCCGGGGCGCAGTCGACGTGAAGGCAGCCTTGTTGAACCGGAAATCGAACCAGTTGTTGCCGAGTGGCACGGCTGCCGCCTGCGTCATCGCCGTCCAGCCGCCGCCGCTCTCCTGGACATCGACCGTGATGGTCGCATCGGGATCCTTCAGCGCGGTGAAGAACACCGAGAGCGACTGAGCAGCCATCGCCGTCTGAGCCTGCGAGATGTAGGTTCCCGCTGTCTGGATGATCCCGGTGACCAACTGCACGCGAGGCCAGAGAAAACTAAGCACGCCGGCCTTGGAGCCGTAGCGGGCGCGCGAGGCGACATTGGCGCTGATCGCGATGTTGCCGGTATAGGGCGCCGCGAGCGGGATCGTGCTCTTGTTGGCTTCCAGCACATAGGTCTCGCCGCCGAAGACCAGCGTGAAGGTGACGTCGGGTGACCACTGGTCAAATGAGGCCGCGCCCCAGGTCTCGGCCGCAATCGCGATGTCGGTGATACCGGTCACCGCGACGGTGCCCAGCGATACGGTCGTGACCGCTTGCCCCATGGTCGCGGCGTCGATGCGATGCACCAGCGTCCGGCCGCTCGATTGCGAGCTGCCATAGGCGGTGTCGTTGGCCGGTGCGGTCTTGAGCTTGTGCGGGCTCGCCGAGGACAGATGCACGCGGATTGCCTGGTCACGACCGAACATCGGCGGCGGCGTGATCGTGATCCAGTCGCCGTCGCTGACGCCCGTCATCGGGATCAGCCCTTCGGCGAGCGGCACACCATCGTTGCGGAAAGGGATGTCAGGATTTCCCTCGCCCTCGGAGATCGCCCAGTAGATCGGCTCAGTGCCGCCGACGTCGTGCACCTGGAACTGGATGCGGCCGATCCACTCGCCCAGCGCCGGCACCTTGAAGCGAATATGGGTGCTCTGGTTGTCGGGCCGCTGATGTGAATAGAAGCCCCAGATCACGCCAGCGCGGGTCCCATCGCTATAGGTCGCGATGATGCGCTTGCCGCCGAGCGGCTCGCCTGCCGGCACGTCGAAGGTGAAGGCGGAGACCCCGGCACCGTCGGCGACTCCGCCGGTCGGCGTCACGGTCTGGTCATTGAAGGTCAGCGTCGAAAGCGTCGCGGCCGGGGCGACGCCCGTGACCGTCGCATGCAGCGTCTGGACCTTGAAGCGCGCGCTGGCGCCAAGCGCGCCCAGTTGGGTCCGCGCGCCGATCACAGGACCGTCGGGCGGTGTCACCGTGCGCGCCAGCAGCAAGGTGTCGGGAGCCAGCACGCCCTGGCCGGTCAGGCGCGGGTCATACTTCTCGGCGATCGTCATCACGCCGAGCTTCTGCGCGGAACTCAACGTGAAGCTGCCGTCGGACGTCTCCAGAGTGCGCACGCGGGTATAGGTCCGGGCGGGGATGACGGGCGCGGCGATGGTCAGGTTCTGGACCGAGACCGCGATCGGCAGGCGAAGCACGCCGCCAGCGATGGCTGCCGTCTGCGAGATGCCGAGATCGCGTTGGCTGTCGTCGGTCATGGCATCGACGAACTGCCGGTCACGCGCCGAAGCCTGATCCGAGCCAAGCGCCACCTGCAGCGCCAGGCGCGAGACCACCGAACGCAGATCCTCGATGCTGGCGCTCTCCATCGCCTGCCTCGCGAAGGAGACGGCCGGCGCGGCGACGTTCGTCACGACCGGCGTGTTGATCCAGTCGTTGTCGACATGAGCGAGGGTCAGCGCCTGGCTCGATGCCGTCGGCGGCTCCGGCGCTAGATAGTTGACCGGGCCGAGCGTGTAGACGACGTCGCCATTCGCCTCGATCGAGATCGCGTCGATCCGGCGCACCTTGTAGGAATAGTCGAGCGTGACCTGCGAGCCGTTGACGGCGCCCGCAACCGTGATGGTGGTGGCGGTGAAGCTGGTCGGCGCGATCACTGCGTAATAGCGATAGGTCACGCTATAGGTCGAGCCGGGCGACGGCTCGGAGCCGCCCGGCGCCCACGAGACCTTGTCTGCCAACAGCACATAGTCCGTCGTGGCGACATAGGTGGTGGCGCCTTGCGTCACCGAAATCAGGCTGTCGATCGAGGCGTCGGGCAGCGTGTCCAGGCTGTTGGCGATGCCCTTGGTCAGGGCGACGGTGCGCTCCTTCAGAACCTCGACGCGCTGAACCGAAGACACCGGCGTGTTGCGCACGGGGATCACCATGCTGCCGGCGCTGTCGACATAGGCATGGTGTTCGCCCTGGACGATGCGAATCGGCGGCGCTTCGACCTGGACGTGGCGGGTGTCGTAAGCCCGGTCGATCTTGCGGCCCCAGGCGTTGACTGTGCCGGCCGAGATCGAGAAGACCTGGTCGCTGCCAGTCTTGCCCAGCGCCGTAACCTGCATGCCGGCGACGGTGTAGGAGCCGTGCGCCTCGCGATCGTAGCGCTCCAGATCGTCGGCCCAGGCGCCGCGCCCCGGCAGCGGGCGGATGACGACGCCGTCCTTGATCCGGTAGACGGCGACGTAAGCGAAGGTCACGTCGGAGGTGTCGATATTGACCTCGGTCGAGAGACCCCAGCGGGCAAGCTGTTGCTCGCGCGGCGACATCGCCGAGCCCGAGGCCGGAAACGACGTGCCAGGCGGGTTGAAGATCAGGTCGGCGTCGTCGGTCTCGTCGACGATGCGCGTCTCGATCCAGATGCCGACCGTCAATTCGCCTGTGGTCGGCACCGTGAGGCTCGCGCCGGCGGGCTCGCGCACCAGACCGAACGCGGCGATCTTGCCGGCTTCGACCGCGGTCTCGCCCGTATTGACGTCGACCGTGATGTCGGCGCCGCTCAACACGGTGCCATCGACGAGCACGACCTGGCCGAGGTTAGTGATCTGCCGCAGCATCATGCTGTCGGCTTCGTTTTCGTCCTGGCCGGTCAGATAGCTGTCGGCGGCGTCGCGCCGCAGGATCCGGGCGTAGTGCTTGGCCGGGTCGAATTCGTCGTGAATCTCGGCGGGATTATAGGACATCGATCAGAGCTCCACGAGGAAAGCGGCCATGGTCCCGCTGTTCGATCCATCGTGAGGGATCGGCGAGAACCGGCGGATCAGCAGCATCGAGCCGACAGCGGTCAGCTCGGAGGGCAGGAAGCGCGCCTGCGCCGGCGGCAAGCCGCCGACGAAGCTTGGCGAGAGCGAAAGCCCGACCTCGCGCAGCACCTGATCGTCCTCGGCGGCGAAGGTTGACGGCAGCAGCGCCCGCACCAGCAGCAGCGCGGTCGGCGCCACGACGGGTTCATACTCGATCCCGTCGACGATGACGGGCAGCGGGCCGGGGCTGACCACTTCCGAGCGCAGCTTGGCGAAATCGACGGCGAAGGGCGTGACATAGGCCAGCGGCGCGACCAGCGCCGTGGTCTCTCGCGCGACGGCTGGAATGCCATCCTCGTCCCAGGCCGGCAGGCCGGCGCCGAAGCCGACCAGGCTTGCGCGCGGCGAGGCCGTCAGGCGGTCGCGGATGGTGCTGATCAGGCCGATGCGGCCGGCGTCGAGGAAGCTCATGGTGTCTCCTGCATGGCGTCGACCGCCCGGCGGCTATGGGCAAAGCGGATATGATCGGACCCCTCGGGATCGACGACCGGCGGGTCGAAGAGGTCGGCGTCGCCGGCCGCGAGCGGCCTTGCGCCATGAGCCTCTTCCGACCAGGGAAGCCGCGACCATGGCGCGTCCTGCGCATTGCCTCCGATCGACATCAGCGTGGTCAGGCCAGCCGAGCGCCAGGGGCCGGGGGTGTCGAAGCCGTGGCGGCTGTAGCCGAAGCGCCAGTGCCGCGCGGGCGTGCCATGCGCCGAGATGAAGACCAGGGCGTCGCCATGGACACCGGCCTCGACCGGACCGGCAAACCGGCCGCCGACCGTGGCGCGCAGCGAGAGCTTGGGCCAGCCTTCGCGCCACTCGACCCCCGAATAGGAGCCGCGCAGCGCCGAGCCATGGGCGTCATGGGCCGCACGCGCGGCGGGCACGTCATGGCCAAAGATGACCCGGTGAAAGACCGAGGTCGTCGTCTTGCTCAACCGGCTCAAGCCGATAACGGCCGGCAGATCGGCATGGACTGGATAGCGGTCGAGGATCAGGTCATAGTGGTCGCTGAAGCGGGTATCGACCGGCCCGTCGCGATAGGTCGCGTCGAAATCGATCCAGCCCAGTGCGGCCTCATGGGCGGCGGCCGTGCCGCGATAGTACACCCAGGCCCGCTGCTGGTAGACGTTGAGCCAGCCGTCCTCCGGCACGAACGGGATGACCGCGCCCATGCCGACATTCTCGATCAGCCAGGGCAGCCAGTCGCTCGGGAACACCGTCCGGCCGATCTCGCGGATGATGCCGACCTCGCCGCGCAGGCGGCCATAGCTGTCGGAGACGTCAGCGACGGCACGGGTGTAGAAGGCGGCGCTGTCAGCGAGGAAGATGCTGCTCATGCCGCCACCACCGTGACGGTGACGCCTTGCGGCCGGACCCAGCCGCGCGCGAGCCGGGCGCGCACCGCTTCGAGCACCTCGGCTCCGTCCGCGTCCTCGGCGATCGCCACCGCGACCGTCAACCGGCCCTGGCCGAGATAGGTCAAGGTTGCGGCCGCGACGCCGGCATGGGCGGCGCGGATATTCGACAGCCACCATGCATCCGGCCCGGCGGCCGAGGAGCCGGCGCGGGCTTCGACGATGCGGGCTGCGTAGGGTTCGTCGAGCTCGCCGGGATGGCGAATGACGCCATCTGGAAAGCCCGGCGTACGGGTCGCGAGACCGTGCAGATCGAGATCGGCGCCCCTGGCGAAGCCGGTCAGGATCGTGGCGCGGCCGACGGAATTGAGCAGCGCCCGGAAATGCATGTCGCCGGTTGCAGCAGCGCGCAGGGCCGCGATCGCGGAATCGGACTGCAGCGTCTCGACGGTGTAGGCGGGCAGGTCGGGAAAGCGCGCGCGGAAGAGTTCCCATTGCTCCAGGAACGCGGCGATACGCTGCTGGCGCAGATCCTCGAACGTGATTGCGGCGAGGATGAGCGGATCTGGCGCGACGAACCCGCTCATGTCGCGATCCCCAGCACCCTGAAGCCGATATCGCTGGCATCGAAGAGCCCGTCGCGCTCTTCGGAGATCGAATAATCCCCGAGATGGCCATTGGGATAGAAAATGCCCGACAGCAGGAGGGCGAAGACGCCGTCAGGTCCTGCGCGAACGATCTGCACCGTGCGCAGGCGGAAACCTGGCTCCCAGGAGCGGATCGCGGCGGCGACGCCGACATAGATCCGCATGATGTTGAGGGGCGTGCCGTTGCGGTCCTGCAGATCGAGCGCCGGCGAACCGTACTGGCGCAGCATACCGGTCTGGCCGATGAGCGTGGACAGGATGTTGCCGAGGCACTGAGCGCAGTGCGCCCACCCCGTCAGCACCTGGCCCGTGCGCCCATCGACCCCAACGCGCATGATCAGGCCTTCGACGCCGCCGGCGTTTCAACCGCTTTTGAAGCGGACTTCGCCGGGGGCGAAAGAGGCGCACTCCCGGAGGTCTCGTCGGCGAGCGTAATCACGCCGTTGAGCAGCTCGTACTTCGCCTCAGCATCGGTCAGCATCAGCCGATGCCCGATCTTGGGCGTTCGGTTGCCATCCTTGTCGACGCGCGACGGGATGCGCTGCCCGGCGACGAAGTAGCCGGCGCGGTCGGTGGTCAAATAGGCCTTCTTGTCCATGATCAGGCTCCAGTAAGCGCGCCTTGAAGGGTCGGCGCGGCGACGCGGGTTTGTGAGGTGATGTCCTTGGTGGTGTGCAGCTCGCCATCGATGACGCCGGCGACGTTCGATCCCTGGGAGGCCTTGGCCGTGAAGCCCTTGGGCATGGAAACCGGGCCATCGAGTGTGATGTCCTTGCCTTCCACGGTGACCGAGTTTTTTGAGGACATGGCGATACCGCCGCCCTTCTTGAGCAGGACGGTGTCCTCGCCCTGCTTGATGAGCGTGCCGGCCGAGGTGACGGAGATCTTGGCGTCGCCATATTCCATGACCTCGCCATCCTGCTCGGCAGCGCCGGGCGATGGATGGTCCCCGACATGACCGGCCGGCATGACGCGGGAGTGCTCGCCCATCTCGCCGCCGGGCGAGAACACGATGACCGGCTCACCGTCGCCGATTTTGGTGAAACGCGAGACGCCGCCGCCCTTTTTGCCGGCGCTGTTGAGCTGCGCGAGCATAGGGGACGAGAACGGCTGGCCGTCAGCGCCTTCGTCGTCGAAGCGCACCTTGGTCTTGGCGCCCTCGGATTTCTCGGCCGTGCCGACCATCATCATGGTGGCGACGCGGCGCTCCAGGGCGGCCAGGCGCTTGCGCAGATCCCGCTCGCCGCTCATGGCGCGGTCTCAGGACGGACGTGACCGACCGGCGGCAGCTCGGCTGGCCCATCGCCGAACGCGACGCTGTCGGGCAGCCATGGCTCGCGTCCGGTCTCCAGCGCGCGCTGGATCTGCGGGCGGGCGATCTTCACGTCGAGCAGCCGCCATTTCACCTCCATCAGCGCGATGGCCAGGCCCTTGTCGTTGGACTGCTCGGAGGCGACGACGAGCTGCTCGCCGAGATCGGCGGCCGTCAGCTTGGTCAAGCCGACATAAGGGTCGAGCATCAGCTCGCCCGTGCAGCGGTCGAGCAGGCCGAGCACGGCGAAATCGGCTGAAGAGAAGTCGGGATTGGCTCGGCCTTGCCGGCCGGCCACCACGACGATCGCGGCCGAGACGTCCATGTCGATGCCGGCGTCCGAACGGCCGGCCGGCTTGGCGCGGAGCAGGCAGACGCGCGCGGTCGGGAAGCGCGTCGAATCCTTCAGAAGGTCGGCGAAGTCGTAGCGGTCGAGTTCGGCGCGCACCTCCGTGAAAACAGGTGCATCGGTGTCGGTGCGCGCGGCGCGCAGCGCGGCGGAGACGGCCTGGAGGAGAATCGCGACGCGGCTCATCCGATCAGGCTCCGCAAATAGAGAACCGCCGCCCGGACCAGCTCGCCGCGGTCTTCACCCGAGAGGCCGACGAACGGCCGAGCCGGCATCGTGACCTTGCGGGCGAAGACCTGGCGATTGCCGATCCGGAACGCGAGCCGATCGCCCTTCTTCGGCAGGATCGTCCCGCCGTATTGGTGGATCGCCGCATAGATCAGGCCAGAGCCGACGACGGCCTGGTTGCCGGAGACGGCATAGTCGATCGAGCGGGCGAGCGCGCCGGAGCGATACAGCATCGGCTTGCGGCCTTCGATATTCGCCTTCCAGGCCGCGCCGTCAGGGGATGGGCCGCCGGCCTCGATGCGGTTCTTGATCTGCTCTCGCATCAGGCGCGCCAGCGATTCGATCAGCGTCTCGCCCTGGGGACGGCTCAGACGGTCGAGGATCGCGTCGATCGTCTCGAAGCCGGAGACGTTCATGCGGACGACGAGGGCGCTCACAGGATTTCTCCCGACCAGCGCCGCGGCTCGGCCGAGAAGGCGGCGCCGCTGCCCGAGCTGGCGTCGAGATCGGTCCCGGCGCCGCCGCCGACCGTCTCCAGCTCGGCGATCTCGGCCTTGCCCGAGGCGACATCCTTCAGGAAGTCGAGCCGCAGCTTGGCGCGCTTCTCGATCTCCTCCGACATCCGGTCGGCCGCCGGCGCGAGCTGCCAGCAGGCGAGATCGATGGCGCACTGCTTGAGGATCGCCGGCACGACGGCGATCGGCAGCACGTAGCGCTTGCGCAGATAGGGGTCGATCTGCGCCTGGGCCGCCTCGATCGCCAGCCCGACGGCGACATCGGCGTCGACGTCGAGCGGCAGCAAGGTTTCGAGGAACCGCGCTCCTCTCAACGTCTCGATGTCCTGGCGAGTGGCGTAGGGCATGATTGTCCTGTGAAAGGGTGCGGCCACCGTGGCGACGGCGGCCGCTTTCGTGGCGGGCGGCGAACCTAAGGTTCCTGCACCGGAGCGGATCGCCATCCGCTGTCCGGGCTCCCATCGGGTGCTGGAGTCCTCGCGAGCCGTGCCAGACCGCCCTCTCGGGGTATGTCGTCAGACTGTCTCGGCCGGCGCCGCGACGGCCTCGGCCGGCCGGATCGTGAGCATCGGGTCGGCGGCGATCGCGCCGAGCTGCTCCTCGCTGATGTCGTCGAGGGCGACCGGGACGGCGATCTTGCCGAAGTCGAGCCCGGCGCGGCGGCGCGGGCCGCCGGGCGCTGTGACCAGGATGGTGACGCCCTCCGGCTTGGAAAGCTCCGCCGGCTTGGGCAATGCGCTGGACTTGGCCATGGTGGTCTCCTGTTCTGGGCTTGCCAGAGCCCTCCCGGCGGGAGGGCTCGACGCAAACTCAGGCGGGCCTGACGGCGGCGTCAGCCGAGCCAGGGCGCGACCACCAGCTCGACGCGGCCGTAGTCGAGGTTCGACTCGCCCCCGGCCAGGTTCATCTTCTTGACGATCGCCTCGCCGGCGGAGCGGTTGCTCGGGCCGACCAGCAGGATGTTCGGGGTGATCGCGAGCGGCGCGCCGTAGTCCTTCTTGAACAGCGCCATCGCGTCGAAGGCGGCCTTGAAGTTCGCGGCGTCGAGGGCGGCCTTCGAGCCGAAGGCGGTCTGCCAGAAGCCGAAACCGGCGGTGTTGCGGGCGTCGGCGCCGTAGATGAATTCCTTGCGCAGGAAGACGTTCGGGTCGTCGGGGTTGTCGAGGGCGGTGAACTGCGGCGCCTTGCGGTTCTGGAAGATGGCGGGCTTGAGCGCCTTGGTGGTGTCGAGCAGGAACCAGGGCGCTCCACTGCCGGCCTGCATGTTGGAGACCGACACGGGCGAGCCGGCGGCATCGAGCACGGGATGGTCGGTGTCGAAGAAGAACTGGCCGTCGAAGCAGTTGGTGGTGAAGCCCTTCGCGAACATGCTGAAGATCAGCTCGTCGGGCTGGCGGGCCGCCGCGTCGCCGAGCATCGTCATCATCGGCGCGTAGATGCCGAAGCGATCGTCTTCGATCTTGTTGCGCTCAACCGTGACGGTGTCCTCCCAATCCTCGTTGATCAGGCGGTAGTCGCCGGCGGAGATGTTCTTGATCTGGCGCTCCCCCTGCCACTTTCGCATGCCGGGGATCTGGTTGAGCCAGGGGTACAGTTCCTCGGTCGTGGTCGAGGGCACCTCCGTGGCGAAGCGGCTCCACATGGCCGCAACCGCCGAAAGCCCGGTGCGGAAATTGGCGCGGAAGCCGGTGCTCAGCATCCGCAGATTGGGGGAATTGATGATCATGTCGGGTCCTCAGCAGGAAGGGGCGCGGCGGCTCAGGCGATTTCGACCCAGACGCCGTTGGTCTCGACCTCGACGACCTTGCCCGCCTTGTCTCGTCGTCGACGATGAAGCAGTCCTTCAGGAGGTCCGCCTGGACCACCGGATCGGCGCCGTGGTTCTTGAACAGGAAGACGCCGCGCCGGACGGTGACGCTGATCGCGCTCGCCGCCCCGGCGGAATTGTCGGCGCTCTCCTCGGCCCGGCCGGCGGCCGTCAGCGTCGTGGCTACGGATCCGGGCACGCCCAGGCCGCTGGCATTGAGCGCGACCAGGGCGCCGGCGTGGATCGCGGTTGCCGCGGCGACGGGCACGACGAGCAGGTCGCGGCCCTTGGTCAGGGTATTACGGGGTGCGCTCAGCGCCATGGGTCAGCTCCTCGATGTCGGGGTTGGCGGTGCGCTCAGGCGCGGGCGGCGAGAAAGGCGGCTTCGGTGACGCCGAGCGACGCCGCCATCGTCTTTTCCGCATCGGACAGCTTGCCCTCGGCGCCGACGGTCGGGTCGCCCTGCGCGGCCTTGTCCTCTCCGGCCTTGAGCATGATCGGCATCGCCTCGATGGCGGCTTTCGTCAGGTCGAAGTCGGCCGCCGCGAGCGCCAGGTACTGATCCTTGGCGGCGGGCGCGATCTTGCCGGCCCTGATCGCGTCGCCGACGAGCGTGGCGCAGAGCGCGGCCTTGGCGGCCTGCTGGCCCGCGGCGATCGTAGCCTGCGCGGCCGAGAGCGCGGTGACGGTCTCGTCATACTGCGCCTTGGGCACGAACTTGTTCGGATCGCCCGCCTTGAGCGAGGCAATGGCCGCGATGGCGTCAGTGGCCGAAGCCGTCTCGGCGAGGCCCAGCTGGGCCAGCAGATCTTTCAACATGGGATCGTCCTGGGGGTTGGTGGCGGAGGCGACGGCCGGCATGCCGAGCGCCGGCGAAGCGACGAGCGCCGCGCCCTTCATCAGCCTGGCGGTCTTGCCGTCTTCGGCGCGCCAGAAGGTCGGCGAGATGTAGCGATAGGCCCTGGCCGCGAGCGCGGTGACGGCGTCGGGCAGCCATTCGACCTTGCCGAACAGCCCTTCCGCCCGCGCCTCCAGCGCCACGATCCATCCGCGCGCCGGCTTCGAGCCGAGCGTGACGGTGAATTCGCTCTCATGCTCGAAGTCGATCGGGAGGTGGATGCCGCCGGCGGCGTGGGCCGCGACGAGCTTTTCGGGATGGAAGACGAACTGGCGGCCGTCGCGCGCCGTGACCGGCCCTCGGGGCGTCAGCTGGATCCAGTCGGGCAGCGCAGGGGCCGCGCCGTTCTGGCCGGCGGCGATGACGACCTCGAACGCGACGCCGCCGGTCTCAAGACCGGAGGGCAAGGCGTTGCAGCAGGTGGCGGGCTGGCGAAGCATGACGCGAGATTGCGTCGGCGCCGGGCGGCTAAAGAGTGGGACGCGCGTCCCGTTGTTCCTGCGGGCTTCAAATCACGTTCAACATGGCCTATGTTGGAGGCGCGGTCGAGCCAGTAGCGCCATGCTCGTCATGCGAAGGGTTTACGACCTTCCGGCCGCGTCCTCCATCTCCCTAATCTGTCGGTCGGTCATACGGTGCACGCTGTTGACGAACAGTTCGTCGAACCCGCTGCGCTTGATCACGACCGCATAGGCCTTGCCCAGCCACCGCTTCATCAAGACCAGTTTGCCCTCGGCCAGGACGAGGTCGGGATCGTCGATCGCTTCCTGGAGCGGGAAGGCCGCGAGATCGATGGCATGCTTGCCGTGGATCTTCGCTCCGTCGGCAACTGACAGCGTGGCGACTCGGCTCGTACTGCCCAGACGGGCAGCTAGCTGATCGGGCATCACGGCGACGGGCCAACGCAACCGTCCGGCCGCCTGCATGGCTTCCGACAGATCCTTGCGATCGAAGCCAGCGCCATTGGTGGCGACGTAGTCGAAGACGGGGTCGGCCCGCATGCGTTTGACCGCCTCACGTCGGGCTTCCCCTCCCAGGCGGTCGAGCCGTTCGACGAGCCGGGTCGAGACCAACTGCTCGCGCGCCCGGCCGGGGTTGTGATCCCAGCCCGGGTCGATGCCCGCCGGCACGAGCCGCGTCTCGCCAGTGGTGCCGTTCGTCCAGGGCCGCGCATTCAGCGGCGGCCTGGTGGTCAAGGCGCCGTCGCGCGGCTCCGCCCGGGAGCGCACCCGACATTTACAGCGCCAGCCGTTGGGTGGGTAATGCGTCGCCCACCAGCTGTCGTTGACCGGCAAGGTGGTGCCGACCCATGACAGATGCAGCGGCCGCTTCCGCTCGCTGACCGAGGTCATGTATTCGAGATAGGGCAGCACGTCCTTGACGCGCTGGATCCGCGACCAGTCGCCCGCGGCCTCTGCGGTTCGGATGTTGGCGTCGTAGATCAGATCGAGCCGGCGCAGTGAGCCGAGCTGCACCTTGGCGATTTCGCCGGTGCGCGGATCGGTGACCTTCCGCTCGCCCCACCAGCCCTTCGACTTGAGCAGCGGCACCAGCTCGTCGCGGAACTGCTCGAACGGGATGCGGTCGACGACGGCTTTGCGGGTCGCGGCCCGGATGTCGTCGAGCACGTCGAAGCCGGCGGTGCGGGCGACCGTAAACTGCAGGGCATGCTCGCGCGGCGCGACCTCATCCCAGCGGAACGACGGCTTGCTCGGTCGCCGATCGAAATAGTCGACGACCTCGCGCGGCGCCGTCCTGAACAGCTCCTCACCGGCCATCTCAGGTCGAGCCCCACAGGAGGCCCAGGACGGCCGCCAACCGTTGGCCGCCCCCATGCTCCGGAAAAATCCTTGAAACAGAAATTGAAACGGCAGGAAGGCCACGGCGCGCCGATGCGGCGCAGTCACTCGACCCCGGCATCGCCCCGGCCCTTACCGATGAGCCCGTTGACACCCAGGCGGCGCGCCAGGCGCTGCACGGGGAGCCCCGGGCCGAGCCGATCGAGCGCCGCCTGAAAGGCCTCGTAGCTGTCGGCGTCATCGGCGGCCGCGCGGATGGCAGCGACGATGGGGGCCATTACCGGCTGCCAGCCTTCGAGCGCATCTGCCACCAGCTCGTCGACCTCGTCGGGATCCACAGCCGGATCGTCGGCAGCGAGGCGCGCGGGACCGCAGCTCGGACAGATCCGCGGATCGAGCCGCCAGGGCGACACCGCGCCAGCCTTCTCGACAGGGACCTGGGGCGGCGGCTTTGGCTTGCCGTCGACGGCATCCGCGCTCGGCACCTTCATCAGCTTGGCGCCGGCCGCCGGCTCCTTCAGTCCGAGCACGTCGTAGATCTGGCTCTGCTCGACCTCGAGTCCGCGATCGACCATCTGGCCGACGGCGTTCGACCAGACCTGGAGATCCTTGCGCTCGGGCAGCGGCAGGTGGACCTTCGGATAGGCCTTCTGCGGCCCGAAGTTGAGATCGACCAGCGGCCTGATCAGCTGCTGCATCATCGTCAGCGCGGCGTCGCGGGCGTCTGCCCGCTTGATGTCGATGCGGACCTTGTCGAGCGTCTCTTCGCCCGCCTTGCTCGATGCGGTGCCGTCGCCGGGCTTGCCGATCACGAGCTTGGAGATCTGCTCGTCGATGAAGCGGACATTCCCCTCGAAGGGCTTGTCGGAGAAGCCCTTCGCCTCGACCAGCTCGATCTCCATGCCCATCGGCACGATCGCGGCCGCATCCCGGCCGAGATTGCGCACCGCCGCCAGCAGAACGCCGCGATCGTCGCTGGAGGAGCCGGGGCCATATTTCCCCAGCCGCATCGGCATGCCGTAGATTTCGAGGAACTGCGCCCAGTCCCGCATCGAGAACGACTTGAACATGAACGACCAGGCCGCGACACGCGCGAGCCCATTGCGCGCCGGCAGGCCCATCTTCAGCAGCGGCACATGGAGCAGGTATTTCAGCGGCTCCAGCGGCCGCCCATCCGGCTCGCCTTGGACGCGCAGCCGGAACTGCGAGCGGGTCTCACGGTCGAACTGAAACAGCCTGGGATCGCGCCAGACGAAGCGACGCGGCATCCACAGGCTGCCGACCTCCCACACCATCTCGACGGCGCTGTAGCCTTTGGACAAGCCGTCCATCAGCATGTCCATGACCTGCTGGAAAGCCGGCGCCTCGATCAGCTCGTTGCGCAGGAAGTCGGCAATCTCGACGTCGCGGGCGCTCTCGCTGGCGGGATCGACCTGTATGTTGAGCGAGGTGACACCGTTCTTGCGGGTCTCCAGCACATAACGGTAATGCGGCTCGCGCTCCTCGATCTCCTCGGCCAACGTCAGGAAGTCGTACATCTCGCCCTGCGCCGCATCGCGCAGCGTCTGCGCCAGGCGCGCGGGGTGAAGCCCCGATGCGACGGTGTCGTCGAACTGGTGGCGGATGCCGGTCACGCTGGGAACGGCGCGCTCCTGCGTCAGGGCAGTGCGCTCGATCGGGCGACCATCGGGGCCGAGCAGGCGATAGGGTTCACGCATCGGTCGTCACCTCAGTAGAGCCCGTCGCGCCGGGCCGGCATCATGACGTCGTGCGCCTGATCGGAGGGGCGTCGGCGGCGGCCCTGCTCGCCCTCGTCGCCACGCCTGGCGCTCTGGTAGCCATAGGCCTCGTGCGGCTGCCGGGTGCTGGAATAGGCCAGTGCGATCGCGATACCGGCGTCGCCATGGCGCGTGCCACCCGAGGCCGAGGCGACGCGGAGGTTCGGCAGCACGGCGATGCCCTTGGCGATCTTGAAGGCGCGCAGATCCGCAACGATCTCGGCGTCGCGCGGGATCGCGATCATGTCGTCCTCGAAGGCGGCCTTCAGCGGCGGCATCTCGACCCGGTACCACTCGGTCGTGAACTTGACCTCGACCATCGCCGGCCCGAACCTTTGCATGCCCGATTCCGCGAGCGAGGCGCCGATGCCGGTGGCGTCGGTCCGTCCGCCGATGAAGCGTGGCAGGCCGCGCACGAGCGCATCGCGGATCTGCTCCTGCTGCTGGAATGGAACGCGCGACAGCTCGACCATGAACGGGATCACCCGGCGCAGTAACCGGGTAATCTGCATCGGGCAGAGAACCGAGAGATCGCGGTGGCGACCGACGTCCTGCCCGAAGCCGGTCATCAGGTTGCGATCGAGCGTCGCATCCATGACAGGGCGCAGCTCCTGCGCGATCCAGGCATCGACTTCGGCCTTGCGACGGTGCTCCGGCTCAAGATTGAAGCTGGCCGGGAAGGACAGCCGCAGCACGGGGGCGTCATGCACGCGCGCCTCGATCAGCGGACCGGGTAGCCAGGCGCCCGAGCCCTGGCTCGGGATGCAGTAGAGCTCTTCGTCGGCGGCCTCGCGATAGTCGGCGACCAGCTTCTCGCGCCAGTCCGCCTCCTTCTCTGGCGACCATTCGCCGTGCTTGTGAGCATTGACCAGACACATGCGCTCGAACAGGCCGTCGCGCAGTGCATCGTCGAGATCGAAGCGTACCAGGCCGTAGCGCGCCCGGCCGGCGCGGATGTCGGTGATCGTCTGGTTGAAGGGGTTATCGGCGCCGTTATGGGTCGAGATCACCAGCACCTTGCCGCCCCACATCAGGAAGGCGAGCGCGGCCTTGAGCAGCTCGGCGAGGTTATCGACGAAGGCGGCCTCGTCGGCTTCGACGAGAGCGCGACGATCGAGAAGCCTGATGCAAAGTCGATCTTGAGCGCCTTGACGCCGGCTTCCGAGCCATCGTCGAACAGCATGTCCGAGACCTCGCCGCAGGCCTTTTCGAACAGGCGCGCCCACATGGCGGCCGCGTCGATGAACTCCTTCGCCATGTCGTGGCTGGTGCCCATGTAAAGCGTGTCCATGCCGCCCAGGCTGCGCGGCGAGGCCGAGCGCAGCACGGCGTCGCCGGCGGCCCCCCAGGTCGCGCCGGTCCGGCGAGACTTCTCGACGAATACGACGTCGAACAATTCGCACTGACGCGCGATCTCTCGCTGATAGCCGAGCAGTGCCGGCGTCTCGCGCCAGTCGGCCGGCGTCGCGCGGCCCTGCTCGGTTCGGATCGCCACCCACTGGTCGCGGGTCGGCCGGGCTGTGACGTCGGCGGGCGCCGCGACATCGGTTTCAGCCATCGCGAACCCCGAACAGCTCGCGGCGGAACGCGTCCTTCAACTCGGGCGTCAGGCCCTTGACCGTCGAGACCTTGTCGAACGCGGCGTTGGCCTTCTGCTTGAACTCGCTTTCCAGCTTGGTCCGGCGGACCGCCGACATGGCCTGGCCCTTGACGGTGTCGTGGAAGGCGCGCGCCAGCTCCATCGCCATCTTCGGCGTTCGCTCGGCCGCGTCCGCTTGGGTCAGCTCGAAGACGAGCATCTTGATGAACTCGCCCAGCACGATCGAGTTGTCGTCGACCTTCTCGGGGGTGAACTGGTCGGCGATGCCGGTGAAGATGTGGCGTGCTTCGTCCAGCCGGATCTGCGCCGCGCGCAGCTTGAGCGCCTTGCGGTTGAAGGCGTGCCAGGACACCGGCTCGACGCCCTTGGCCGCCAGCCGCTCGTTCAGCTCGGCGTGGATCTCGGTCTGGGTCCGCTGGCGCTGATTGAGTTCGCCGATCGCCCAGACGATGTCGTCCTGGGCGTGATCCGGCACCAGGTCGATCGAGGAGAGCCGGTTCTTGTTCCCGGCCATGGTCAACCCTCTCCGCGGGACGGCCGCTTCACGCCTTCGATGACGACGCGGCGCAGGACGTGGTCGCTGCCCTTGGCCGTGAGGCTGGCGACCCGCACCGTGCCGGCGACGACGAGGGTGACCGCGCCCATCTCGGCGAGCCAATTCAGCTCGTCATGGACCCAGTCGCGCGACTTGGTGATGCCGTAGGATTCCAGCGCCAGGCGCAGCAGCTCCGAATTCAGCCGGCCGTCAGGCTGCTCTTCGAGAGCGCGGAGCAGGATGAGGCGCGCCTCGGCGCGCAGATGGACGTCGAAGCTCATCGCTTGGCTTGCTCCAGCAGAAATTCCTGCAGCCGTTCGGAGATCGCCGCGACCGGCTTCAGCTGCTCGTTCAAGCCCCGCAGCTCGCCTTTCAGATCCGACAGCGAGAGCTGGATCGCGTGGACGCTGTCGCGGTCGGGCAGATGACGGAAGTCGTTCTCCAGCCTGCTGACGCGGTCCTCTACCTTGTCGACCTTCTCGATCGCGAGGGTGAACTTGCCGTCGAGCGAGGAGATGGCGCGCTCGTGATCGGTCCGGGTCACGAACTTGGTGGCGATCGCGAGGATCGCCACCTGGCTGACGAGCACCAGGGCGCTGCCATATTGCTGCAGGAAGATCATGGCGTCGTTCACGGCAAGGCTCCGTCGATGGCGGCGATCGCGGCCGCCCGTCTCGTCTCGCAGGCGCGCAGCGCGGCGCGGTCCTGCCCCATGACCGAGGTGACCTCAGCCGCGTTCATGTCCCGGTCGGGCAGCGCCACCGGCGCGGCGCAGGCACGCCTGGCCGAGGCCGGAACCTGCGGCTTCACCAGCTCCGTCCGTACGGTCGGGGGTTTATCGGGAGCCGTTGAGCAGGCGGACGCGATCGCGCCCAAGCCCGCAACGGTCGCCGCCAGCCAGAGCCGCATTGACCTTCTCCAGTTCGTTCAAATCGCTTTGAAGCTTTGCCACGGTCTCGCTCGCGCGCGTTTCGATCTGCGAGACGGCCAGCGCCTGGGCGAGCCGGGCCTGCTCGGCGGCGAGGTTCGAGGCGGCGATCTCGGCGCGCCAATGGGCGTCGCGCTCGTTGCGCGCAGCGGTCGCGGCCGCCGCGACGACGCGCTCGAAGGCGGCGGCACCGCGCCAGTAGCCCACGCCGGCGAGCGCCAGCAGGGCTGCAAAAGCCAGCGCGGCGAGCGCGGGCTTGGCGAAGCGCGATGCGAGGAAGGCGGCAACCATCACCCGACCTCGCCAGATGGCGCACGGGCCGCGCGAGGCGCCTTCGCCGGCTTAGCGCCGGCTGTCAGTTGGCTGCGCAGGTCGAAATGCCCGATGCCCTGATAGACACCGATCACCGACGCGATCAGCACCACCATCAGCGGCACCACCACTTGCGCCATGGCGACGCCGTCATGGATCGACCAGGCGATGGCCGCCCAGGCCGGCGCCAGCGTGCCGATGACGGTGCTGCGGCTGAAGCTCCGCTTGGGCTTGATCAGCTCCATGAGCGAGCCTCCGACGTCATCGTGGGATCACCGGCCGCGTTGGCGCGGGCCGGGGAAAGCCAGATGCAGAGCAGCGCGGCGACGACCAGGACGGCCAACAGCCAGGGCGGCATCGCGCGCTTGCGAAGCTTCACCGGTGGGCCGGGCACATACCCCGCCTCGCGTCGACGCCTGGCCTCGCCCACGGTTCAGCCCTTCGCGGCTTTGGCTGCGGCGATCCGGATCACGGATGCCAACGACACCGTGACGATATCGGTCTCCTTGCCGGTCAGGCTGGCCGAGACGGCCTTGACGGCTGCACGAGTCTTCGGCCCGAAGTCGCCATCGATCCTGCCGATGTCCTGGCCGAGCCGCGTGAGGTTTTCCTGCAGCGCCTTGACGGCGTCGCCCTTCGAGCCCGGAACAAGTGTCGCCAGCTCCCGATCCGTCGGCTGCGGCAACGGCGGATCCTTGATCGACCCGATGCCCGGATGCGTTCCCCAGGGCAGCTGGAAATGCGGGCCGTCGAAGAAGCTCGCCCAGTCGCCGCCCCATTCGAGCGGCACGCCCATCTCGCGAGCGGCGGCTTTGAAGGCGTCGGCGATCCGATGATAGAGCGGCACCTCCCATGAGATGCGGCCGCCTACCATGGCGACTACGTCGATGGCGTGGCCGAGCCCGTTGGGCGCCGCGATGTGGCGGGACTTCAGCGTGCGCGAGGCACCCTTTTTGACCAGCTCCCGCTGGCGCGACACGGTGCGAAGGCCCTCCGTGATCTGGAAGGGCTGGGTCGTCAGCTCAGCTGCGCGCTTCACGACCTTCACGAGGTCGGGATGGACGCCGTCGAGCCGCTTGAGCGAGGCCTGTGTGAGTGTGACCGCCATGGCGACCTCTTCGGACAAGAGGCGCTTGACGAACCGCGTCGGCCTCGGGATGATCGGACATCCCGAAATTGCCGGTGGAGCAGCCCTTCAAAGAGGGTGACGCGCGTCCCTGCGCGTCAGAACAGCTTGCCCTGATCCTCGTCCAGCTGCCGCTGGCGCTCGGCCTTCTGACGGTGGACGGAGCGCCGGGTGATGCCGGCGCGGCGCGCGGCCTCGTTGGCGGTGGCGCCCTCGGCGAGAGCCTGCCGCACCACCGCAGCGCGGCGCCGCCGATCGCCGAGATAGCTGCCGGTAGGACCGAGCGGGATGTCGAGCTGAGCCCGCGACCGGCCGGAGCAGAAATGCTCCGAGAGCGTCTCCGCCCGCTCGCGCCCGATCGCCTTCACCAGCCAATGATCATCGCGCAGCCGCGAGGGGATCGAGGCCGCCTGGCCGCCCTTGGCCTCGGCGATCGACAGCGCCGCCTCGATGCCGACGACCTCGGCGATCTCGGCGAGCAGGGCCGGCAGATCCGGCCAGCCGGGGCGCGTCATCGCCGCCTCCGGCTGCGTTTGCCCGGCGCCATGTCGGCTTCGAGGACGGTCACCAGGACATCGTCCTTCACGACGTATCGCAGGCCATCGGCGAGGATCACATACTCGGCGATTCCCGCACGCTCGGCCCCGACGCGGGCGCGCTCCAGCGAGTGCGACAGGGTGAGCCGCAGCGTCTCGATCTCGGCTGCGCCGGAACGGTCGAGGAAGCGCACGAGCGCATGATCGGTGATCTTCATCATCGCGCCGCGACCCTCTTCTGCCAGGCCTTGAGCTGCTCGATCGCCTCGCGTGCCTGCGGCGGCTTGAGGAACTCCGGCGCCGAAACCTCGAAGCGTCGCTTCACCCAGGCGCGCAGGGCCTCACGGTCCAGCGGGCCTGCATGGAGAGCGCCCCATAACGCGTAGATCTTGCGGACGTCGGCGCGCTCGGCCGGCGGGCGCGTCGACTCCTTCGGCGCCCAACCCAGGCGTTTGAATTCGGCGATGACGGCGGCGGCCGCCCGATCCGACAGATCCTTCGCGCTCTCGACCTTGGCGACGCGCTGCAGCAGCGCGCGGTACTCCGCGTCCCGGAGCCCGAGTTCCTTGCGGGCGATGTGGATCTTCGCGAGCATGGCGGGGTGGCTCATCCGATGCCCATCCCTGCTTCGATCGCCTCGACCTTGCAGCGTTCCCAGAGAGCCTCGGCCGCATAAAGGTTCCTGACGGCTTCGAGGCGCTCTGGCGATCCGCCGGGATGCCGCCAGAAGTCGCCGCCCTGATCGACCACCCGCCAGGCCCGCCGATAGGCGGACAGGGTCTCTCGCGAGACCTGGCGCCAGTGCCGGCCACAGACCCATTCGCGCCAATCCTTGCGCGAGCGACCCTTGCAGAATGGAACGCAGCAGGCTGTCACCGCATCGCCCTCCGCATGGCCGCGACGAGCCCGACCCGCTTTCGGGTGAGCTGCTTCAAACGGACTGCTGATGACGGTCTTGAGCCGGTCGCGCTCCGCGTCCAACGCCTCCAGCTCGCCGCGCAGCAGCAGCGCCGAGATCGCGCTGGCATCGGAGGGAGCGGGGCGGCGCGAGAGGAAGCGACCCATGTTCATGCCCCAGTCTCGAACAGAGGCGTGGAGACGGGCGCGCCAAAGCGCATGGCGTCATCGTGGCGGGTCAGCGCCTGGCGCTGGCCGGGCGGGATCCAGAGCGGAGCGCGCGGCTCGGCACCGCGCTTCCAGCAGACCCAGCAGTAATCGGTGGCGGTCGAGCCCTCGGGCTCCCAGCGGCCCCGGTGCATCGGCACGCGCTCGACATAGTAGGCGACGACGAAGGGCGGATGGTCTCGAAACAGCTCGTAGCGCTCGATCGTGTGCAGCCACTGGGTCCGGACGAGGAGCGCTACGCCCTTCTCGGCGATCGCCAAGGCATGACGTGCGAAGCTGACGGCTGCGTTGAACGGCGGTTGGTCCAAATCAAATCGGGGCGCAGTACGGTCAGTTGCTGCTCCAGGAAGTCCCCGACTGACCCGTAGCCGTAAGGGTGGATGTCGCTGGCGACGACGAGGTTGAAGCTCTCCGCCAACACCGAGGCCATGTGACCTTCGCCACAGGCCGGCTCCCAGATCAGATGTGAAGGCCGAGCCTCCAGCACCGGCACCGCAACGTGCTGGACGAAGGCCCGCGTCGCCCAGGGCGGCGTCGGGAAGAAGTCGAGCGAATCGTGCGGCCGAGCGCTGTGCCGCGACGGCGGGGGAGAAGGCGAAGCTGGGCTGCTCGATCATGACCGCCTCCGCACATCGGAGACAGTCGCGGCAGCATGGGGTATGAATTGGAGGTGAGGACGGCGCGTTGGCCGCGCGCCGTCCTCGATCCACCCCGCGTGTTGCCACCACCCGGAGCGAACCATGGACGAGACCGAGAAGCCGTCGACCAACAGCGGCGGCGACAGACCGGCGCTTGGGGGAGCCGGCCCGCGCCCGCCTCCAGCGCCGCCGCGACCGGTCGACACAGGAAAGGCCAAACCGACATGACCGCGCCGACGCTTTTCGATGTGAAGTTTCAGGCGCTGAGGAATGCGCTCTACCACAAGGCCAGACAGCGCCGCCTCGACTGGTGGGCGCGTGCGGCCAACCTCGTAACCATCCTGCTGGGCTCGGCCGCGGCAGCAAAGGCGTTCGGGTTTGGACCAGCCTACTCCGAGGTTCTCATAGGTTTCCTGGTCGCAGCGGTCGGCGCCTTCCAGCTCGTCTACGACTGGTCGAATAAAGCCCGAACGCATGAGTTTCTGCAGCGCAGGTACTATGAGGTACTGGCCAAAATCGAAGAGAGCGGCGAGGCCGATGACGGGCTTCCTGTCCGCATCAACGCCGAGCTGATCCGCATTTACGCTGAAGAGCCGCCAACGCTTCGCGCCCTCGACAGCATCGCCTACAACGAGGCTTTGGATGGCCTTGGGAGCAAGAAGGCCGACCGCCTGATCGTTTCCTGGTGGCAGTCCCTGTTGAAACACTCGTACGCTTTTGCGGAATCGCATTTCGAGACGTATCGTGAGCGCGAGATCAGACTTGGAGCGCGGGAGAAGTCTCATGGGTAAGAGCGGCGTCAACGTCAGTGTCGGTCCCCGAACGCCACCGCCGCCTCCCCAGCCGCCCGCACCCAAGCCGTAGAGGCCGCCAGCGATGTCGAGCGACCACGAGACAAAGTCTATGGGCCCCCGACCGCCACCCCCGCCGCCCCCGCCGCCGCCCAAACCGGCAACTAAATAGATCGCCGTCATCGCACCGGCCCTCCGGCGGCGGCGATCGCCTCGCGCTTCGCCAGCTGCAGGCACATCTGCGCCATGGTCTCGCCGTGGCGCAGGACCGCCTCGCGCGCCTCGGCCGGCAGCTTCAGGAAGGCGCGGATTTCGTCGGCGTTCTTGTGCAACGTCTCCAACGTGCGGGCGGCCGCGTTGAGACACTCCATGTCGCGCTCGCCGAACTGGTCGCCGCGCAGTTCCTTGATCGCCTTGCCGCCGAGCAAGGCGCGCTGACGCGTCTCGGCGAAGCGGACGGCGTCGATCTGAAGCGGGAGCGGGACGATCAGCGCGGTCATGCCGCGCACCAGCAGATCATGACGCCCTCGAACGCCATGTCGGGATCGGCCGCCTGTTCATGAGCGGCTTTCCAGAACGCCTGCATGTCGGCCCAGTGGAGGAAGCCGTCGGCGCGGGCGAAGTCGTCCAGCCTAGCGGCCGTGCCGAAGGCTTCGTCGGTGTCCGGCAGTTGGACATAGCCGCGGGCGATCCATAGCCGCACCGGCCGCACGGCGGTGCAGAGCTGGTCGGGCACGATCCGCCGGCACTGCTTCGTCCGCATGCCCTGATAGAGCTGCAGCAGCTCGCCCGGCCTCGCATGGCGCTTGCGCGGCGCGCGGATGGTCTGACGCTTGACGATGCCCGTGGCGGGGTGGCCGCTGGCGATCGGCTCCGCGAAGCGCTTGTTGAAGGAATAGGCCACCATCAGCGCTCGCCTCCGAACAGGCTGTCGCGCTGCGCCTGGTCGCGGAGATGCGCGGCGATCGCCTCCATCAGGGCGATTTCCTCATCGGCCTTCGCCTGGCTCATTTTTCCGACAGCGACGCGGTGGGCATAGACGCGCCGCCGGAACGCGACCTCGCGCTCCGCAGCCGCGGCGAGGCGATCGAAGGTGAAGCGCGGAGCTGTCATGACTTCTGCTCCCGTGCCGCGACGAGCTGTGCGAAGTAGCGGCCGGACGCGGTCAGCCGGGCGCGCTTCTGGCGGCGGTGCAGCGTGACGGTCGCGAGGCCTTTGTCGGACAGCCGCTCATAGATCGAGGGCCTGTCGCGGGTGACGTCGAGAAAGGTCTCGCCCGGCAGCTGCTGGAGCTTCACCAGGGCGCGCTCCTCGGGCGGCGTGAACGGGCGCAGAGCCGACATCTCAGTCGCCCTCCGCCATGAGCTGGCAGTCGCCGGCCGGCACCGCGAAGATCAGACCATCGTCGGTGCGTATCCGCAGGTGAGACTGGCTCGACGGCCGGATGACGCGGGCCTTGAAGACCAACTCACCTTTCTCGTGGTCGAAGGTCGTTACCAGGATCCGCGCGTCCCGAGGAAAATCCTCGGGAGCAAGTGCCTTCCGGTCGAAGTCGGTGTTGAGGATGTTATGAAGATCCATGGCGCCCTCACGCCGCCGCGAGGTCGATGACGACCGGCTCGAAGCGGTCCTGCGGCCGGGCGCGCTTGTAGAAGCGGACATATTCCTTCGTTCCGGTGACGCGGATGGCGTCACGGATGGCGACCATGCCGCGCTTCCAGCGCTCGTCCTCGATGTCCATGCGCAGGAGCGAGAACAGTTCGGCCTTGTTGATCTGGCCGGCCTTCTCGACGTTGAAGACGCGGTTCACGAGCGCGCGGATCTCGGGCCGGCTCTCCGAGCCCCACTCGACCAGACACTCGTCGATCAGCTTCTTGGCTTCCTGGAGCTGCGGGCCGAACTCGATCTGGTCGGCGATCTGGACCTGGACCTTGTAGAGCCCGTCATAGCTCTGGAAGGTGACGTTGCCCTTCTCGCCGCCGGCGCGCGCGCCGTACTCTTGCTCCAGAAGGGATTGGAAAGCATTCAGATCCGCAAAGGTGTGGGCCTTGAAGCGCGCGATCTGGGCCGAAAGCTCGGCCGCGAAGCCGATGACCTTGCGAACCGTCTCGTCCTCCAGCTTGTCGGCCGGCTTGACCAGCTCGATTTGCCGTCGATCTCAACGGTCGCCGAGGGGATGGTGCGGTTGGGGGTTTCAAACTGCATGGTGCGTCTCCTGGACGGGTTCTGTTGAGGGTTCACTGAGATTGCCGTCGTCAGGGGGCGGCTCTTCGAGCGCCGCGACGGCGACCTGACAGAGCGCGACGATTTCATGGGCCGAGACGCGAACGGCTTCGCGGGACGGATGCGCCAGGACGCGCCGCGCGGTCGCGAGCGGGTCGATGGTCTGGGCGAGGCGGATCAACCCGTTGCGCTCGATGGCGACCAGCACGCCGAGCATTGCGTCGGTGTCCGTCCGGAAGCTCGGGTCGGCCTGGCGCGTATCGTCGGCCCGGCTGAGCGCTGCAAGGATCGTGGTGTGGTCGCGGTCCCCGAAGAGGCGGCCCAGCGTCGGGGTGCTGAGCCGCGTCATCTTGGAGGCGAGCCAGATCGCCGCCAGACGGGCGCGGGCAATCGGCGCCTCGCGGCGGTCGGCCAGGATGTCGTTGCGCTCGACGCCGGTGACGGCCTCTACGGCCGCGATGACGATGTCGACGGTGACGTGGCGGCAATCGACGCGCGAGATCGCGGGCCGCGACACGACGGGGAAGGTGAAGACGTTGCTGTCGCCGAAGGGCTGGGCCAGCTCGGCCAAGGTCTTTCCGAAGGCGACACGGTCAAGCCGTCCACCGGCGGGAGTCGCATCGAGCTGCGCCTGCAGGACGCGCTGCTGCGCCTTCAAAGCCGCTTGAAACGACGGCTGTGGCTCATCACCGGCGACGCGGTCCAGATCGTGCGCGACCGCGAGGAGTTCATCCTCGACCTCATCGGCCTCGGAAGCGCGCGCTTCCAGGGCGTCGGCCTTCTTCGCCATCAGCGCGAGCGCCGCCGCCATGTCGCGGCAGGCGGCGGGGCTGAGGCCGGCGCCGAGCGTGAAGACGCCGCGAAGCTCGACGTGCAGCTGGCGCAGATCGGCAGAGAGGGGCGTGGTCTGCATGGCTCAGCTCCGCAGGTTCGGGTTGAGCCGGCGCAGATGGTCCAGCTCCTCGGCGCTATCGAGCGCGCAGAAGACGACCAGGCCGAACCCTCCAAGCCCAAGGCCGACCAGGCCGATCAGAGCCGCGGCGCCGATCTGGTCGAGGCCGGGAATGAGCATGCCGGCGATGAAGGGGGCCGTGACGGCGCAGCACGCGGCCAGCAGCTTGGCGACAGAGACGATCATCAGGCGGAGTCCTTCTGCTGGCGGTTGGGGCAACGGCGGCAGGCCCTATAGAGCCGTGCGCGCGCGGGATTGGCGGTGCTGAAGGGCTTGCCCTGGTGGTTCAGGCATTGATCCTTCGTGATCTCGCCGAGGACGGGGCACTCCGCGGTTTCACCCATGAAGGCGCCACGGATGGCGACGAAGACGCGGGCGAGATCGCCTGGATAGTTGTTGGCCAGGACGTGGGAGATGACCGCGCCGGAGTAGCCAAGGCGCTCGGCCACGGCCTTGGCCGTCTGCGCCCGGCAGGCCAGCGCCAGCGCGTGAACCTCCGTCGGCAGCGTCTCCCCCCAGGCGGCGAGCGCCTTGTCGAGTGGGTCTTGCCGGCCGGCCGAGCCGGGGATCGGGCCACGATTCATGCGGCCCTCCCGGTCGTTTCCAGTCGGTTAAGGTTAATGGAACGCCCTAAATTGAGATCGAACACGCCGAACGTCTCAACCACCGGGGCGCGGGGACCGGTGTCCGCAGCGGGGCGCAGTCGCCACAGCCCGCCCCGTTCCGTGACGACGCCGCATCCCTGCAGGGCCCTGCAGTAAGACCGCACGGCGGACACGGTGACCTCGCACTCTTCGGTCGAGGCCGCGTCGGCGAGGTCGCCCGGCTTCCAGCTCCGGAGCTGGCGCATGGCAGCCCACATCTGGCGCTGTTGCTGGGCGCAACGTCCGTTCGTCATGCGGCTAAGGGGCGGCGCTTCGCCACCGACGAGGACCTTCAGTTGACCAGGCCGTTCGGCCTCGATCACCCGCTCGCGCTGGAGCCAGCCGATCCATTCGGCGATGGGTGGATAAGCTGCTGGTGTCAGCGACGCGATGGTCGCGACAGAAAAATGCCCATAGACCTGCGACAGCACCTGCATGGCCTGCCATGCGGTAGCGCGGGCAGCGTCGGGAAGCCTGACTGCGCTGACCATCACGCGGCCCTTGCGGTTTTAACGAGTTTGCGGATCTCTTCCTCAGTGCGCGCCTTTGGAGCATTGCCCGTGTGAATCCGGCCGCCGTAGTTGGCGCGACCAACCGAGGTGAGCCCGTTGAGCTGCGCGAACTCTCGGATGTGAGAGATCGATGTCGAGATCCGGCGCGCTACGCCGCCGCTTTCGACGCGCACCATCTCCAGGAGATCGTCGGCGATGGAGAGCTGGGGGGCGTAGGCTATCGCCAGCTTGCGGCTGTCGTCGAGATCGCAGGGCTGGGCCGCGACCCAATCTAGGACGCGGTCATGCACCCTCGGCGTGGGCTTCAGCTTCGAGACCAGGTCTTCCTCGCCGATGAGCACGATCGGCGTGTTGCTGTTGTCTTGCAGCTCGCGGATCAGCTCGATCCAGCCTTTGTCGATCGCCTTGTCCGCCTCGTCGATCAGCAACGGCCGATCCGGGTGCTCACCGAGGCGCAGGATCGCCTGCTCAGCGAGGTCCGCGACCGTCCCGCGCACCTTGCCGACCCCGAGTTCACCCAGAAGCTTTTCGAGAAACTTCTTCCGGGTCCACGTCTCGCCGACCGTCAGGATCGGCGCCTGGCACTTGTTGTGGACGTAGATCGCCGCCTTCGTCTTGCCAAAGCCTGGCGGGCCATGAAAGACGCCGAAGCCCGGCAGATCGTCGTTGCGCTGCTGTAGCCTGTTGACGAGCGTCCAGAGGGCCGTCACATTCTTGAGAGGGGCGAACCTCTGCTTTTCTTTGTCGTTCATCTTCGTTCCTCAATCGTCTTGTTTCCAAGGGCTCGCCGTTGCACCGGCGGGCCTTTGTTTTCGGCGGCTCAACGCAACGCCGCCTCTCCGAAATCTGCTTCAATGGTCGAGTGGGCGTGGTACTCGGCCGTCTTCCGGTAGCCGCCGAGCCAGATCGCATCGTCCGTCTGCAGCTCACCGCCCTCGGCCAATGTTGCTTCGAGCTGACGGGCCCGGCGGAAGCGCTGGTGGGGTGTTTCGGACAGCCGCAATGGCGTGACCGTCGACGGCTCCGGCGGCGCTAGATCGGCCTCGATCTGAGCTTGGGCCACCGGGTCCAATCTGGGAGGCGTAAGGTGCTCGCCGCGGCGGATCGCAGCGATCTCCAGCCCGGCATCAAGCGCGGGCGTGCTGTGAATCTCGGAGCGCGGCGGAAAGGCGACCAGGTTGCCGGCGGCTGCCGCGGCATCCTTGAGCCGGGCTTCCAGTACCGTGCGCTGGGTGATCGTCTTCCTGGCGTGCCGGGTCACCTGCGCCATATCGGCGTCGATCTTCGCCTTCTGGGCCGCACGGGTCTGCGCCACCAGCTCAGCCGGGTCGACGCCTGCGCGCTGTGAATTGATCGCGCGGCCGATGAAGCGGTCGCCGGTCTCGTCGAAGAGCCAGGCCGTACCGGCATCCTGCGGATCCAGCCGCACGAAGACGCGCTCGCCGGGCAGGCAATCAGGCGTCAGATAGTGGAAGCCCCCAATCCGGACGCCGTTCTTGCTGACTGTGCGCGTGCCCTCGGCATCGGGCGCCTGCATCAGCAGCGTCGCGAGCGCATCAGCATCGACCGTGCGGATCGGCCGCGTCGAGGTCGCGGCGCGAGCGAAAGGCGTGATGCCGCCAAGGCCGCCATGACCGCGATGAGCATAGATCTCGTTGGCCCAGCGATCGACGATGCCCTGCAGGGCCTCGCCCGTCATGGTGACGTTGAAGGCGTCGTTGTCCTGCTGGCCCAGCCGGGCCGCGAAGGCCTTGCGGCCCTCGATCTTCTTGCGGTGGGCGACGCTGTGGCCGACGAAGCCCTCCAGCATGCGGGCGCAGTCGGTCTGGAAGGTGCGGATGTTGCGTTCGACGACGCCCTTTTGCCAGGGCGAGAAGGCATCCGAACGGATCGCCTCGATCTGGAGTTTGGCAAAGAGCCGGACCGTGGCGCGGGCGACGAAATCGGAGCCGTTATCCGTCTTCACCGCATCGGGCACGCCCCAGGCGAGGATGGCTTTGCGCATCAGCAGCTGCACAGATTCCGAGCGGGGCGTTTTCGAAACGAAGAGGCAGAGCCGGCGCGACCAGATATCGATGCAGACATAGATCGAGTGGCGGCCATCGACGCAGAGCGCATCGACGGGCGAAGCATCAATCTGCCAGAGCGCGTTAAGGTGCGGCGCCAGATGGGCATAGGAGCCCGAGGTCCGCATTTTCGAGCGGAAGCCGTCCGGATCCATCATCCGCAGCAGGCCGGCGGCGTGCTCGTGCTTCCAGGCCTTGAAACGGATTTCGAAGGCACGCTGCACCGGCAGCGCCAGCCCCTCGGCCGCCAGCCTCGCGCCGAATTCGGCCCGCACCGTCTCGTAGATCTGGCGCGCGGTGTAGAGCTCGTTGAAGGAGTGGACTGCGAGCGCGAAATGTTTGATCTCGCCATCGAAGGCGGCATCGAGCACGCCCTGGCCACGCCGGCCAGCGCCCTTGTCGACCGCCAGACGCTCCGTCTCGCCGTCCCGCGCAGCCGAAAGCCAGCGCAGAAGGGAGCGCGTCGAGAGCCGCCCGACCGTCTCTTTCGCCCAGCCGGGCACATCGATGCGGCCGAGATTGTAGAGGTCGACGAAATAGCTGACGGCGACCGTCTGCTTCATCTCCGATGCGCGGATGAAGCTCTTCAGGGCGCCGAGGATGGCGAGCCGCGCATCCTGCTGCCGGGTCGCAGCGCTGCTGGTGCCCGTCGTCGGCTCGGGAGCGGCCTGGATCGCCTCCGCGGCTGCGCTTGGCTCGGACTGGGCAGGCGCGCGCATCGACAGATAGGCGACGCGGGAGGCCACGGGCAGCAGGTTGATGTGAAATTCGACGCCGCCGCCGCGGCCGGCGCGTTGCCGGCACAACGCTTTGAAGTTCGCCCACCCTTCGCGCTCGGCTAGGGCAATGACGTTCTTCCGCGTCGCCGGCATGCCCGGCAGGGCGAGATCGGCCAGCTCGGATGAGGTCAGCCACAGCTTCATGTGCGACGCTCCGGGAGGAGGGCGTCGAGAACCCAATGCATCTGAAGGGCATAACGCTCCAGCTCAGCGGCGCGCTCGTTGGCTTCTTTCAACGAAAATGCAGGACGAGGAACTGTGTTAAGGGCCGCAGCCGCCTGCGCGACGTAAGCGGCGGCGCCCAAGCGCCTCATCGCTCTACTCTGAGCACGGTTGAGGCCAATTGGCGTCGGGAAAGCCACAGCCACATCGCGCACCGCATCCACGAGGCGATGGATTGCCAATCCGATATCGTTTTCATGTGGCTTCACCGCTCGCCTCCCTTGTCGAAGCGAGACGCGCGCATACCGGCGACAATCTCGCCGATCTTGCTGTTCCTGAGATCGTCATCGGTGAAGTCGCCACCGCATGTCCGGGCGAGGCGAGTCGTCTCCTCCTCGATGAGGCGAAGTGCAGCCGGGGTGAGCCCAAGGCTCTCCAGATGGACTTTGCCCTCGGCGTTCAAGGAGGCCATTTCCTGCCGCAGCCGCTGCAGCTCGACGAGGAGTTCCTTTCTTGGTCGCGCGCAGACGGGCGAGGCTGGCATCGAGCCGCTCTCGCTCAAGCCGGAACTTCTTTTTGAAGTCGCTCATGGGGTGACCTCGAAAGGGCGACGCGCGGCGAGGCCGGCCGGGGGGATGGCTACCCCGCCGCGCGTGCCTCCTCCATGATGGGAGCTGCGAACCAACCCATCGGAGGAAGCTGAAATGAACGAGGTATCCGGAGCGCTGAGCGAGCTTTCGATCGCCCCAGACGGCTCGATCGCTTTGACGGTCCAAGGCCGCGACGGAAACGCAGCCGTCACCATCCCTGCCGACAAGGCTGTCGACAGCATCATGGCTCTTCTCCAAGGCATCGCGCGCGCGTCGGAGCGACCTGGTCCCGCGTATCAGATGATGCTGACCCCTCTGGGGATCGGCAGCGAAATCGTTGAAACAAGTGGCTTGGGGCCGGTTCCAGTGGTCCTACTAAGGATTGAACACTCGACTTTCCTTCGGTGTGCGATTGATCCCCAGCACATCCGACCACTCGCACAACAATTGCTTCAGCGTGCGGACGAGTTGGAACAGCGGGCAGCCAAGCAATAGCGCTCATGCCGCACCGCCCTTCTTGGCCTTCTCAGCCTTTGCCGGCGCCAGCGTCGCGATCCGTGCCTGGGCCATGGCGAGGACGGCTTGCGCCTGAGACAGCGTCATGCGGCAGATTTTCGCGTCGAGATCGACGAGAAGCCGATCGTCCCCACGCACGGCGTCCGCGGGGACGAGGCCGGCGCTGACGCGGGCCTTGGCGACGTTGCTGGCACGCCCCTCCGCGACCTCGCGAGCGGCCTTGACCTGCTCTGCCGGTTCGAGCGCGGCGAGCGCCTGCAGCTGCGCCTGGTTGTCGGCGAGCTTCGTGCCGCGGATCAGCGCGACGGCTTCGGGGGCCAGCTTCGCATAGATCTCACGCGTACGGTCGATCGAGCGGGTCGACAGGCCCGTGCGGCGGGCAGCCTCCTTCGAGAACGCCGACCAGTTCGCCAAGTTGGCGAACTGATTTTTCTGGCGCCACTTCTTCGACTTGCGGTCGCCGCCGTTTTTGGCGGCGGCGTTCTCAGCCTCGAAGATGTCGGCTAGCCTGCCGACGAAGATCGTGCGGTCGAGCGCGTCCAGTTCGTTACGGATCAGATTGGCGTGGATCTCGTGTTTGGCCCGCTCCGCTGGCGTAAGGTCGCGGACCACCGCCTTGATGGCGGCGCGGCCGAGCAGCTTGTGGGCCTCCAAACGGTGCTCACCATCTACGAGCACGTAGCGGTTGCCGGCGCCGGGTGTCGAGGCGACTGCTATGGCCTGGTGGAGATAGGTCTCGGCGATCGACGCGGCGATCATCTCGACATGGGAACGATCGACCAGTCGAAGCCGGTCAGCCACGTCGATCGCGGCGATCTCGATCTCGATTTCGTGGTCTGGCAGCGCGGGCGGACTCGAGAGGCTGAGGACGTCACGCATCAGGCGGCCCTCTTCATCGTGCGCGGGCGGCCTCGCCGGACGAGACGCTCGCCCGAGGCAGACCAGCGGTCGGGCCAAAGGATGTGAAGCGGGATTTTCAGCGCCTTGGAGATCGCCTTCTCTGCTGCAAGCTGGGGGCGCCTGAAGGCCGCCCTCAGCGCCACGTCTGTCACGCCGTATCGATCAGCGATGGCAGGCAAAAAGCGGAAGGGCGACTTCCGAACGGCGGCAAGGATATCTGCTTCGTGCATGCGGGCTATCCGATTGGCGGCCAGGGCCGTTTCCTGTTAACCGTTTAAGTAACGAACGCTACCGTATCTCTCTTTCGGACATATGCAAGCGCGATGATGATCCAATCAGATATTGATGACGCTGAAGAAATGGATATCGGCCTCTTGGGCCGCTTTTCGGATGTCTTAGACGGCATCGGCTCGCTCAGTGAGGCATCTGATCTGACCGGAAATTCGGCTCAGCAGATATCCAAATGGCGAAAGGGAAAGGCCAAGCTGCCTTTTCGGCAGGCTGCGATTCTGGCTAAGGCGGCGGGCCGATCGGTGGATTGGCTCGCCTTCGGCGAGGAGACCGCGGTTCTAGGCCATCGGTCCGAGGATGAGGCGGCAGGACGCGTCAATGACGACGTGGTGTGGGTGCCTCTACTCGATGTCATCGCATCGGCAGGGCCAGGGTTTGAGAACTCCGGCCCATTCGAACTGACCAGATTGCCTTTCCCCCGCGCTTGGTTGCGGCGGATGGGCTTACCCGAGCAGCATGCTCGCTTCCTGGGCAGCCGCGGCGACAGCATGGAACCAACCATCATGGACGGGTGGATAGTCTTGGTGGATGTGCGCCCTAAACAGGCTCGCGTCGACGGTATCTACGTGCTCGTTGACGGCAACAATGTCAGGATAAAACGCGTTGCGGTCGGCTGGCAGAACTCGATCGTGCTGATCAGCGACAATGACAGGTATGCTTCGGAGACACTTGCTCCGCCGGATGCAGAGGCGTTGCGGGTCGCAGGCAAAGTGATTTGGGCAGGAGGTGAAATATGAGGCCTTTGTTTATGGCTATTGCAGCCGGCCTGATCGCTGCGCCCGCTTTTGCCAGTCCTTTTACTATGGATATCGTTGATTTTCTGGTCGACGGGCGGGGGCTGGTCGGCCAGTTGGTAACTGTCACGGGCTGCAAATTCGGTCAGGCAGAGGCCGATATGATCATGTGCTCCAACAGAGCCGGGCGCGTCAGGGTCGACACTGACGAAATGCCACGAGAAGATCTTCGCCGAGCGATACGGGAATGCGCAGATTTTGCGCCCATGACTCCCGCGACATGCGCCGGCGCAGTGTCGGGGCTGGTCGTTCGGGATTCCGCCGGTCTCAGGATCACGAAGGCCGCCATTGGCTGGCGGCCTCCAAACTGAAGCGTTCAAGCCACCTTCAAATCGACTTCTCCGAGATCCCAGCTATCGGCGGGTCCGTCATCGGCTGCGACCAGGTTATCGACCTCGGCCGGCACAGTGCCATGGCGCGCGATGATCACAGCGTCCTCCCATTCGCCCGTCAGCGGTGAGCCGGTGCGCCGGAAGGCGACGACACCGGCGCGAATCTCGCGATAGCGCTCGAACAGCCGCATCGCATGGTCCTGGTCGCGCGCTGGGACGGGATCATCGGCGCTGATCCGGCCCTTCGTTCCCTTCACCGCGCTGTAGGGCTGCACGACGAAATAGGTGAGATGCTCGACGGTCTCCCGCTTCTTCCTGGCTTTGCTCATGACGCACTCCTGTTAGGCCCCGATCCCTATCGCCGAGGCTCGATTTAGGATTGCGCGCCTATGAGAACAGAGCAAGAACAAATCCTGACGCGGCGAGTCAGGAAGGGTGCAGTCATGGGCAGGCGGAAGGGCGAGGTCACGGACAAGCGGCGCGACAGAACGCATCCCTTCCAGGTCGAGATGCTTGTGCCCGACACGGGGCTCGGCAACGCGCACGTGATCATGAGGCGCCTGGCCGCTCTGCACGATTACGAGACGACGCATCGGCGCGAGGGGATCCACCGGCTAATGCGCTGGTGCTTCTGCACGCGCGCCGCCGCCGTCGCCTTCGCGACAGATTGCGGAGGCTTACGGGTCGACCTGCCCGTCGATCCGGTCGCGCTGAGGATCAGTTCGACCAGCGATTGAGCGTGCTTTGAGTGCAAGTTCAACGTAACAGTTAACGCGGCGGCGGTAAGGAGCCCGCGCTCTCTTATGTGACTGACAATGCGTGGTTTTTTGGAAGTGTTACGGCGAGGCCCGCCACCCATGGAAAACGTAACAGTTCGCCCGGCCCCGGAGACCATATCTCAATCACTTAGCGGCGGGCCCGATTTCTGGCTTCCGGGATTTCTGGCTTTTGGGCCGCTTTTTCAGCGAACAATCAAATGGCAATGAAATCGGCCACCTACGGCTGTCGGCCCACCGGTAACACCCTGTGAACACGGTACAATCCGCTTTGCGCGCCTATGCGCTTCTATGCGCGGCAACGCAGCCCTCTATTGCCATCTGATTGTTCGTTTCACACTACGCCCTTCGGCAATTCGTCGAGCCGCGCCTCATGCGCGTCGAGCTGGCGCTGCGCCGCGCGCCAGAGCCGCGTCACCACGGCCTTGCGGCCCACGGACAAGCGCTTGCCCTTAGCGACCGGCAGCACCGGCGCGTCATCGTCTGGATCGGACATGGGAAAACCTCGCAGGGCCCGACATGCGAAAGCCGCCGGCGGATGAGCGCGGCGGCTTGGCGTCTGGTCACACTTCGTGAGCGTTCCTGATGTCTAGCGGATCAGCGTGACGCTGTCAAGGACTAATTTCCTATTTTTAAGCGATCCGTCGGAACCCTCAAACCTCCTCCTTCTCCACCCATTTATACGTCACCGCCGGGACATATTGCTCCATCCGGTCGAGCAGGGTCGCGGGCTGCGTGTCGGTGATTGTCATGGCGCGGTGGGTCTGCTTGAGGAAGCCGGCCTCCACCGTGTTGTCGAGGAAGGTCGCCAGCGGGTCGTAGAAGCCGGCGACATTGAGGAAAGCCAGCGGCTTGTCGTGGATGCCGAGCTGGGCCCAGGTCCAGATCTCGAACAGCTCCTCGAAGGTGCCGATGCCGCCGGGCATGGCGATGAAGCCCTCCGAGAGCTCGGCCATGCGGGCCTTGCGGATATGCATGGTCTCGACGATCTCGAGCCGGGTCAGATGGTGATGGCCGACCTCCTTCTCGCGCAGGGCGCGGGGGATGATGCCATGGACCTCGCCACCGGCGGCGAGTGCCGCATCGGCGACGATGCCCATCAGCCCGACCGCGCCGCCGCCATAGACCAGCACCATGCCGCGCCTGGCGATCTCGGCGCCCATGGCGCGCGCGCCGTCGGCATAGACGGGATCATTGCCGGGGTTGGACCCGCAAAACACGCAGACGGATTTCATCGGCTCAAGCCCCCTTCGCGGCAAGCGCCTGCAGGATGCGTGCCCAGGAGCGCTGGCCCTTGTGGAAGGAGGAGAGGTCGTATTTCTCGTTGGGCGAATGGACGCGGTCGTCGTCGAGCCCGAAGCCGACGAGCAGCGTGTCGATGCCGAGCAGGCGCTTGAAGTCGCCGACGACGGGGATCGACCCGCCCGAGCCGATGGTCACGGCCTTGCGGCCCCATTCCTCGGTCAGCGCGTTTTGTGCCTGGCGCAGGGCCTGCGACTCGACCGGAACCGCGATGGCCGGCGAGGCGCCATGGGCGATGAACTCCGCCGTCACATCGGCCGGCAGCCGCTCGCGCACGAAGGCCTGGAAGGCGGCGGCGATCTTGTCGGGATCCTGCTTGCCGACGAGGCGGAAGGAGACCTTGGCCGAGGCCTTGCCGGCGATCACCGTCTTGGTGCCCTCCCCGGTATAGCCGCCCCAGAGCCCGTTGACGTCGCAGGTCGGGCGGGACTGGATCTGCAGCCCGATCTGGCCGAGGAACTCGTCCTCGGTGAGGTTCAGATCGGCCCAGTCGGCCTTCTGCTGGTTCGTCGGCTCCTCGACGCCGTCATAGAAGCCCGGCAGCGTGATGCGCCCGTCCTCGTCATGAAGCGCGGCGACGATCTTCGCGAGCACATGGACGGGGTTGGCGGCCGCACCGCCGAACAGGCCGGAATGCAGGTCGCGGTCGGCGCAGGTGATCGTCACCTCCTGATAGACCAGGCCACGCAGCGAGGCGGTGATGGCCGGCGTCTGGCGGTCCCACATGCCGGTGTCGCAGACGAGCGCAAAATCGGCCTTCAGCTCGGCGGCGTTGTCGCGGACGAAGGCCGGCAGATTGACCGAGCCCGATTCCTCCTCACCCTCGACCATCACGGTCACGCCGATCGGCAGGTCGCCGGTCTCGGCGATCGTTGCCCGCAGCGCCTCGATGAAGGTCATGACCTGGCCCTTGTCGTCGCAGGCGCCGCGCGCGACGATGACCCGGCGGCCGGGCTCGATCTCCTTGATCACGGGCGCGAAGGGCTTGGTGTCCCAGAGCTCCAGCGGATCGACCGGCTGGACGTCGTAATGGCCGTAGAACAGCACATGCGGCGCGCCGGGCTTGCGCCGGTGGGCCAGCACGATCGGATGGCCGGGCGTCTCGCGCAGGCCGGCGGTGAAGCCGAGCGATTCCAGATCCTTCGCCAGCCACTCCGCCGCGCGGCGGCTGTCGGCCGCATAAGCCGAATCGGTCGAGATCGAGGGGATTTCGAGCCAGGAGGACAGCCGCGTCAGCGAGGCGTCGAGATCGGCATCGAGACGGGCGAGGATCGCGGGAAGCTGGGTCATGATCAACCGTGAGACGATGAGTCGGTCACCGCATCATGACGGTTCACCGCTCCCGCGTCAGCCACGGCGTCGGTGCAACGCGCGACTGGGGCGCATCGCTGCTTCAGCCCTTCACGATCGCATCCAGATAATCGTCCGCGAAATCGGTCTCGATCTCGATCCAGAGGGGCGCATGATCGGACATCTGCCAGGTCCGCCATTTCTCGAAGAGCTTTTCCGGCGTCGTCGCCTTGAAGGCCGGATCGGTCTCCGGGTCTGATTTTGGCAGCACCGATGCATAGATCGCCCGGTCCTCCGCCGTGTTGCGGAAGACATCCTGGAACATGTCGATCAGGCCACCGCCGACGACCTTGAAGCGGGGGTCTTTCACGCGGACCGCGATCTGATCGTAATAGTGGCTCTCCGGCCCCCGGACCTTCTTGCCGTCGATCGCGGCTGGCACGGTGAAACCCTTGCTCTTGAGCGCCGCCATGGTCTTGTGCTCGGGGCTGACCACGTTGAAGTCGCCGAGCAGGATATAGTTCTCGACCTGCCCGAGCCGGTCTTTTTCCTGCTTGCTGGCCTTGTCCTGGCGCTCGGCGAAGAAACCGACGAGCTGTTCTATCTCGGCGATACGACGTTTCAACGCCTCGCCGCTGTCGGCGCCGAAATAGATGTGAACCGTGCACAGGCTGAAGCGAAACCAGCCCGACTGAAACGCGACGAGAAACGGCGTGCGGGCAAACTGCTGTTTCACTTCGATGAACGCATCTTTCGCCTCGTCAGCCGCCGCCAGACTGGGCGACGCGGCAGCGGTCGCCGTCTTGGCGGCCTTGGCCTTCTTGCGAGAGACGATCAACTGTCCTTCCGGCAACACGATTTCGCCGGCGATCTTCCGAAACCAGACCTTTTCGGTGTTGAAGACGAACGCCATGCGCTCGTCATTTCCGCCTGCGCCCGTCGTCGTATCGGTGGCGATATAGTCCCATTCCCGGCCGAGGATCCGCATCAGCCTGTCGAGCGCGGCGAGGTCGCGATTGACCTCCTGGACTGCGACAAGATCGAAGCAGGAGATCATTTCGGCGATGTAGTAAAAGCTCTCGGCCAGTCTTGGGCCGAAGCCGAACTTGTTGGAATCGAAATCGCGGATATTCCAGGTGGCGAGCAGCAGACTGGACTCGCTCTTGCGCTTGCGCAGCGGCAAGAGGGTCTGGCGAATCTGGCGCACGCGGGCGGCACAGCGCTTGGCCGCGTCAGGGTCGGTTTTCGCGAGCGTTCTGAGACCCGTGTAGTTGTTGGACATGCGAGGCTCCTCCCCCGTCATCTCTGACAACGAAAAGCACGACATCGCTACCTTAGGTTGAAGACACTCGCGTGACGCCTCGGCTGCGTCAAGCCCATCGGCGCGATGGGCAGCCTACCGCTTCCCACCCATCATGCTGCCCAGCACGCCGCGCAGGATCGCGGTGCCGACCTGGCGGCCGATCGTGGTCGCGGCCGAGCGGGCGGCGGAGGTCAGCACCTTCTCGGCCATGCTCTGCGGCAGGGCGCCGCCGCGGCTGCCGGGGCCGGTCTTGGGGCGCTGCTGCGGCGCGCCGCCACCGAGCCAGCCGCCGATCGTGTCGAGAATGCCGCCGCCACCCGTCGTCGAGGCTTCGACGGGGCCGGCCTCGGCGAGGTTCTTGCGGGCGGCCAGTTCCTCATAGGCCGACTCGCGGTCGATCATGGTGTCGTACTTGCCCTTGAAGCCCGATTCCGTCAGCGCTTGCTGGCGGATCTGCGCCGAGCAGGGCCCGACCTGCGCCATCGGCGGGGCGATCAGCGTGCGCTCGACCACCGTCGGCGAGCCCCGGCCCTCGAGCGTCGAGATCAGCGCCTCGCCGACCGCCAGATGCATGATCGCTTCGGCCGTGTTGATCTTGGGGTTCTGGCGGAAGGTTTCGGCGGCCGCCTTGACCGCCTTCTGGTCGCGCGGGGTGAAGGCGCGCAGGGCGTGCTGGACGCGGTTGCCGAGCTGGGCCAGCACGGTCTCGGGGATGTCGAGCGGGTTCTGCGTGACGAAATAGACGCCGACGCCCTTGGATCGGATCAGCCGCACGACCTGCTCGACCGCCGTCAGCAGCGCCTTGGGCGCGCCGTTGAAGAGCAGATGCGCCTCGTCGAAGAAGAAGACGAGCTGAGAGCAGCCAGAGCAGGAAGGTCGCGTAGAGCCGCGGATTGGCCATCAGCTTGTCGGCGGCCATGATGTTGACGATGCCGCGGCCATAGCGGTCCGTCCGCATCAGATCGGAGATTTCCAGCGCCGGTTCGCCGAAGAACAGGTCGCCCTTCTGGTTTTCCAGCACCAGCAGCGCGCGCTGGATCGTGCCGACCGTCTGCGAGGTGACGTTGCCGTATTTTGTCGTCAGGTCCTTGGCGTTCTCGGCGATGAAGCCGAGGATGGCGCGCAGGTCCTTGAGGTCGAGCAGCAGCAGCTTCTGCTCGTCGGCGATGCGGAAGGCGATGTTGAGCACGCCCTCCTGCGTCTCGTTGAGATCGAGCAGGCGCGCCAGCAGGAGCGGCCCCATCTCGGAGATCGTGGCGCGGACGGGGTGGCCCTGCTCGCCGAAGACGTCCCAGAACACAGTGGTGAACTGGTCGGGCTCGTATTTCACGCCGATCTCCTCGGCGCGCTTGAGGAAGGGCGGCTTGGAATCGCCGGGCGCGGCGATGCCCGAAAGGTCGCCCTTGATGTCGGCGGCGAAGACCGGCACGCCCTCGCGGGCGAAGCCCTCGGCCAGCACCTGCAGCGTCACGGTCTTGCCGGTGCCGGTGGCGCCGGTGACGAGGCCGTGGCGGTTGGCGAGCTTGAGCAGGAGGGTCTCCGGCTTCCAGCTCTTGCCGATCAGAATCGCGCCGTCATCCGCCATGGGCCTGCCTGTTGTGCTGTCGATGGGTCACGGCCAAGGATGTAGCGAATGGCGGTCGTCGGCGGAAGCCCGTCCGGTCGCCGGACTATCGCATCCGCCCAATCGTTGATATGTGAACTATCTGGCCATCCGCGCCGCAACCGACAGGATCGACATCATGGACGAACTGATTTCCCGCGTGATCGCGGCCTCGGGCCTCAATGAGGATCTCGCCCGCAAGGCGATCGGCATCATTCTCGCCTTCCTGCAGAAGGAGGGCCCGGCGGCCGAGATCGGGCAGCTGATGGCGGCCCTGCCGGGCGCAGAGGAGCTCGCCGCGGCCGAGGGCGGCGCCAAGGGCGGTCTGATGGGCATGGTCGGCGGCCTGATGGGCGGCAGCGGCGGCGTGATGGCGCTCGGCGGCCAGCTGATGGGCGCTGGCCTGTCGATGGGGCAGATTCAGACCGTCTCGAAGGAAATGTTCGCCGTCGGCCGCGAGAAGGCGGGTGAGGATGCGATGGGCGCCATCGTCGGCGCGATCCCGGGGCTCGGCCAGTTCGTCTGAACCGCGCCGCCGCGATGGACCTTGCAACGCCGCCGCCAGGCGGCGTTGTCGTTTCCGCACTGCCCGGCGCGGGTTTGCGCAGCCGCGTTGCGACGAAGTAGGAATGGCGGCGCGGCGCCCCGCATGGCAATCACCGCCACGCAGCCGCGCAGCGGCTGATGACGAGGACAGCTTGGCATGACTTCGGCCCCGGACCCCGACCTGTCCTTCATGAGCGCCTTTCCGGCCCCGACGCAGGAAGCCTGGCGCGCAGCGGTCGACAAGGTGCTGAAAGGCGGCGATTTCGAGAAGCGCCTGGTGGCCAGGACCGCCGACGGCATCCGCATCGAGCCGCTGTATGCGGCGGCCTCCCCGCCGGCCCGGCCCCTGCGCGCGCAGGCCGGGCGCTGGCAGGTCACGGCGAGGCTCGACCATCCCGAGCCGGCCGAAGCGCAGAATCTGGCTCTGGCCGATCTCGAGGGTGGTGCGAACGCGCTGACGATCGCCTTCGCCGGGGCCCGCGCCGCGCGCGGATACGGGCTCGTCGCCGAAAACGTCGCCGCGCTCGATGCCGCTCTCGACGGCGCGATGCTCGACCTGATCCAGCTGCGGCTCGACCCCGCCCCTGAGGGGCGCGTCAACGCGCTGCTACTGGCAGCACTGGTTGAGAAGCGCGGGCTTTCGCCCGAGGTGCTGTCGATCGATTTCGGCATGGACCCGATCGGCGCCTTCGCCAGCACCGGCGGGCTCGCGGCCTCCTGGGCCGAGGTCGGGCGCCGTCTCGCCGCGACGATCCGGGCGCTGAAGGCGCGCGGCTTCAACGGCCCCTTCGTCACGGTCGACACCCGGCCCTGGCACGAGGCCGGGGCCAGCGAGGCGCAGGAGTTGGGCTATGGCCTGGCGAGCGCCATCGCCTATCTGCGCGCGCTGGAAGCCGAAGGCTTTTCGCTGCAGGAGGCGCGCGACGCGATCTCCTTCACGCTGGTTGCCGACACCGACGAGTTCCTGACGATCGCCAAGCTACGGGCGGCCCGCCTGCTCTGGGCGCGAATCCAGGGCGCCTGCGGGCTGACGCCGGCGCCGATGGCCCTGCATGCCGAGACGGCCTGGCGCTCGCTGACGCGGCGCGACCCGTGGGTCAATCTGCTGCGCGGCACCATCGCCACCTTCTCGGCGGGCATCGGCGGCGCAGATGGCGTGACGGTTCAGCCCTTCACCGCGGCACTCGGTCTGGGCGACGCCTTCGCCCGCCGCATCGCGCGCAACACCCAGCTCGTGCTGCTGGAGGAAGCCAATCTCTGGCGCGTCGCCGACCCCGCCGCGGGCTCTGGCAGCTTCGAGACGCTGACGCAGGCGCTGTGCGAGCAGGGCTGGGCGCAGATGCAGGCGGTCGAGCGGCAGGCGAAGGACGGCCTGCCGGGGATCCTCGCCGCGCTCACCGCCGGCACGGCTCAGACGGCGCTGGAACATCAGCGCGAGGCGCGCGCCAGGGCGATCGCGACACGGCGCGAGCCGATCACCGGCACGAGCGAGTTCCCGAACCTCAGGGAGGCCGCGGTTGCCGTGCTGGATGTCGCCCCGGTCACCACCGGCACGTCGACGGGCCGGACCGGAACTGCCCCCGATCCAGAAGCCCTTATCGCTCGGCTCGCCGCGGGCGCTGACAGCCAGGAAGGCCTGATCGCGCCGCGGGACGGCTTGCGGGCGCCAGCCCTGCCGTCGCAGCGGCTGGCCGAACCCTTTGAGGCGCTGCGCGACCGGGCCGATGCGGCGGCCGTTAAGCCGGTCGTCTTCCTCGCGACGCTCGGGCCGGTCGCCGAATTCACGGCGCGGGCCGGCTTCGCGCGCAACCTGTTCGAGGCGGGCGGTCTCGCCGCCCCGGTCGGCGACGGCTTCGCGCAAGACGGCGGCACCGATCTCGCCGCGCTTGCGGCCGCCTTCACGGCCTCGGGCGCGCGTCTCGCCTGCCTTTGCGGGTCGGACGCCGCCTATGCAGCCGAGGGTGCTGCTGCCGCGCAGGCCCTGACGGCGACGGGCGCGACCGTCTGGCTCGCGGGCCGGCCGGGCGACCTGGAGGCGGCGCTGAACAATGCGGGAGTGAGGTCGTTCATCTATGCTGGCTGCGATGCGGTGGCGGTGCTGACGGAGGCTCTCGCGATCTCGCTGCCAATCTTGTCAGATTAGCGCATTTTTGCTATGACGACGCGGTCGGGCTGGAGGTTCGAATTTTTGAACGCGGTCGTCCAAAGCGAGGCCGACGCTTTGCCCGACGACATCAGGGCCCGATTGTTTCGGTATGCCGGTGTCATCGAAGACGAAGGCTTGAATGCCCTGCCTGCCGGATGGGTCAAACCATTGGGCGACAAGCTTTGGGAACTGCGGCTGACGGGGCGGGATGGCATTGCTCGCGCGATCTATGTCACGGCAACCAAGAAGACCGAGAAAACGCCGCCCAAGGAACTTCGGATAGCGCGCCTGCGCGCCAAGGAGGTTTGATGAAGAGCGTTCGCGAATGGGGTCTCGAACAGATGAAGGACCCCGCCTTCAAGCGCGAATATGACGCGCTGGAGGAGGAATTCGCACTTCTGACCTCGCTGGCGCGCGCGCGCAGCCGCGCCGGGCTGACGCAGGAAGAACTGGCGCAGCGCATGGGCACGACCCAGTCGGTCATCGCTCGGCTCGAAAGCGGCCGCAGCAAACCCTCAACCCGGACGCTGGAGCGTTACGCCAAGGCAACCGGCACCAAGCTCCGGATCACATTGGAAGCCGCCGAGTGAGCACGCGCCACCCCATCGCCCTGACCATCGCCGGCTCGGATTCGAGCGGCGGCGCCGGTATCCAGGCCGATCTCAAGACCTTCGCAGCCCATCAGGTCTATGGCGCCAGCGTCATCGTCGCGCTGACCGCGCAGAACACGAGGGGCGTCAGCGCGATCCATGCCGTGCCGGCCGCCTTCGTCGCGCAGCAGATCGACGCCGTCTTCGAGGATCTCGACGTCGCGGCGGTGAAGATCGGCATGCTGGCGACGGCCGAGTTGATCGAGACCGTGGCTGCGGGGCTGAGGCGCCACAAGGCGCGCAACATCGTGCTCGACCCGGTGATGGTCGCGGCCTCTGGTGCGCGACTCTTGGAAAACGAGGCCGTCGCCGCGATCCACCGCCATCTCTTTCCGCTGGCGACGCTGATCACCCCCAACCTGCCGGAAGCGGCCGCCCTGCTCGGCACAAGCGAGGCGCAAACCGAGGACGCCGTCGAGCGACAGGCGGATGCGCTCGCCGCGCTCGGTGCCGCCAACGTCCTGATCAAGGGCGGGCATGGCGGCGGCGACAGCAGCAGCGACCTGCTCCTGCTCGCGGGCGGCAGCCGCCAGCGCTTCGCCGCACCGCGCCTGACCACCCGCAACACCCATGGCACGGGCTGCACCCTCTCCTCGGCCATCACCTCGGGGCTGGCGAAAGGGCTTTCGCTGCCCGAGGCGGTCGGCCAGGCGAAGACTTACATCTCGGCGGCAATCGCAGCGGCCGACGAGGTTCCGGTTGGCCATGGCCACGGACCGGTGCATCATTTCCACCAGTGGTGGAACAAGCCGTGAGTGGGGATGCGGCTCTGGTGAACGACAAACTGCGGACGAACAAGGCGGCAAGGCTGCGTCGCGAAATCGCTCTGCTGGATCAGATGGACAGCAGGCTTGCTTGGCAGTCCGCGGGTTGCGTCGCACTTGGTCTGTGTGTCGCGTTTTTCCCGATCTATGCATTAGCTCAAGAGTGGGAGAGCTTCAAAAACTCTCCACTTTTATTGATCGCTGTCACGGTTGCATTCGCCGGATTGGGCTGGCTCGTGGCTCATCTGGCATGGTCGATTGGTCATGTCGGTCGTCGGCATGGATTGCTTCTGGCCATCGTCCTCGTCGTGCTGGTCGTGATCGACGGCAATCCCGGCTCGCCCATTGCAGATGATGAAAAGGGCAGTCGGACCAATTTCTATCGAAGATTGGCTTCGGCGCGTTCAAAGCGGCGCGCTATGCTCGCCCAATTGGAGGCAACTCGATGAGTGGAATCCCCGATTTCACGACGCTGGCTTATGCCGACGGCACCAACCCCGCCTCCCCCGCTTTGCCCGCCGGCGAGCCCTGGCTGACGCCCGAGGGCATCCCGGTCAAGCCGGTCTACGGACCTGAGGATCGCCACGGCCTGCCCTTCGTCGACACGCTGCCGGGCATCGCGCCCTATCTGCGCGGGCCCTACCCGACGATGTATGTCAACCAGCCCTGGACGATCCGGCAATATGCCGGCTTTTCCACGGCGGAGGATTCCAACGCCTTCTACCGGCGCAATCTCGCCGCCGGCCAGAAGGGCCTCTCCGTCGCCTTCGATCTGGCGACGCATCGCGGCTATGACTCAGACCATCCGCGCGTCGGCGGCGATGTCGGCATGGCCGGCGTCGCGATCGACTCGATCTACGACATGCGCACCCTGTTCTCCGGCATCCCGCTCGACCAGATGAGTGTGTCGATGACGATGAACGGCGCGGTGCTGCCCGTTCTGGCGCTCTACATCGTCGCGGCGGAAGAACAGGGCGTGCCGGCGGCCAAGCTCTCGGGGACCATCCAGAACGACATCCTCAAGGAGTTCATGGTCCGCAACACCTATATCTATCCGCCTGCGCCCTCGATGCGGATCATTGGCGACATCTTCGCCTACACCTCGGCCCACATGCCGAAGTTCAACTCGATCTCGATCTCCGGCTATCACATGCAGGAGGCCGGGGCGACGCAGGACCTCGAGCTCGCCTATACGCTCGCCGACGGCGTCGAATACATCCGCGCCGGCCAGCGAGCGGGGCTGGGAGTGGATGCCTTCGCGCCGCGCCTGTCCTTCTTCTGGGCGATCGGCATGAATTTCTTCATGGAGGTCGCCAAGCTGCGCGCCGGCCGGCTGATCTGGGCGAAGCTCGTCAAGGATTTCGGTGCGCAGAGCGAGAAGTCGCTGCCGCTACGCACCCATTGCCAGACGTCGGGCTGGTCGCTGACCGCGCAGGATGTCTTCAACAACGTGCCGCGCACGATGATCGAGGCGATGGCGGCGACGCAAGGCCATACCCAGTCGCTGCACACCAACGCGCTGGACGAGGCGCTGGCGCTGCCGACGGACTTTTCCGCCCGCATCGCCCGCAACACGCAGATCCTGCTGCAGCAGGAGAGCGGCACGACCCGGATCATCGACCCGTGGGGCGGGTCCTACTATGTCGAGCGGTTGACGGCGGAACTGGCGACCAAGGCCTGGGGCCATATCCAGGAGGTGGAGGCGCTGGGCGGCATGGCCAAGGCGATCGAGGCCGGCATCCCGAAGCTGCGCATCGAGGAGGCCGCCGCCAAGACGCAGGCGCGCATCGATGGCGGGCTGCAGGCGATCATCGGCGTGAACTGCTTCAAGCCGGAGAACGAGGCCTCGATCGACGTGCTCAAGGTCGACAACGCCTCGGTGCGCGCGCAGCAACTCGAAAAGCTCAAGCGCCTCAAGGCCGAGCGCAACGAAAGCGAGGTCCAGGCCGCGCTCGCCGCCCTGACCGAGGGGGCGAAGGGCGAGGCCAATCTGCTCGACCTCGCGGTGAAGGCGGCCCGCGCCAAGGCCACCGTCGGCGAGATTTCGCTGGCGATGGAGCAGGTCTTCGGGCGCCACCGGGCCGAGATCAAGTCGATCTCGGGCGTCTACAAGCGGGAGGTCGGCACGATGAACCCTGCGGTGATGCGCGTGCAGATGATGACGCAGGCTTTCGAGGAGGCCGATGGCCGCCGCCCGCGCATCCTCGTCGCCAAGATGGGGCAGGACGGGCATGACCGCGGCCAGAAGGTGATCGCCTCGGCCTTCGCCGATCTCGGCTTCGACGTCGATATCGGCCCGCTCTTCGCCACGCCCGACGAGGCGGCCCGCCAGGGCGTCGAGAACGACGTCCACATCATCGGCGTGTCGTCGCTGGCGGCGGGCCATCTGACGCTCGTGCCCGAGCTCAAGGCGGCGCTCGCCAAGGCCGGGCGGCCCGACATCATGATCGTGGTCGGCGGCGTCATCCCGCCGCAGGATTTCGAGGCGCTGATCGAGGCCGGCGCCGCGGCGATCTTTCCGCCCGGCACGGTCATCGCCGATGCGGCCGAGAAGCTGCTCGAGGACCTCAATGGCCGGCTGGGCTATGTCCAGCGCACGGCAGCGGAATAGAAGACAGGCGCGGCCGGCGGGCCGCGCCTGTCCCATGATCACGGGCGTCGCTGCGCGACACTAGCGCCAGCCGTGACCATAGCCGTAGCCGTAGCGGGGCGGCGGGGGGCGGAAGCCGTAGCCGTCATGGTGATGCCAGCGGCGGCGACCCCAGTAACCGTGGAAGACGGGCGGCGGCGGCCGCCAGCCATGCCGGGGCGGACCCCAGCCCTCCTCGTAGCGGCCCCCGAAGGCCTCGGCGGGGGCGGGCGCTACGACGCTGCCGGCGGCGAACACGGCAGCGCCGAGAGCGAGCCCGGCCAGCGCGGTAACGACGAATCTGCGGGCCATGATCCTTGTCCTGTTGCGGGCTCGGGCCATCCCCTCGCCTCGACCACGACCATGGCGGATCGCATCTGAACGGGGATTGAGGCCGCCATTCACACGCCGTTTAGCAAGGATGGGATGGAGCGGGCTCGCGCCGGCGCTCAGGCGCCCAGAGCCTGGCGCCGCTTCAGCAGCAGCGAGGCCGCGATCACCACCACGGCGACGAAGCCGATCAGGATGGTGCAGGCGGCATTGATCTCGGGCGAGACGCCGAGCCTGACCGCGGAATAAAGCCGCATCGGCAGGGTCGTGGCGCCCGGCCCTGTGGTGAAGCTCGCGATCACGAGGTCGTCGAGCGACAGCGTGAAGGCGAGCAGCCAGGCCGCCGCCACCGCCGGCGCGATCAAGGGTAAGGTCACTGTCCAGAAGGTCACCAGCGGCGTGGCGCCGAGATCGCGCGCCGCCTCCTCAAGCGAGCGGTCGAAGCCGACGAGGCGGGCCTGCACGACGATGCAGGCGAAGCCGAGGCCGAAGGTCGCGTGGGCGATCGTCACCGTCCAGAAGCCGCGCTCCACATCCGCCGCCACGAAGAGCAGCAGCAGCGAGAGGCCGGTGATCACCTCCGGCATCACCAGCGGCGCCAGCGCCATGCCGGTGAAGAGCAGGCGCCCGCGGAAGCGGCCCTGCCGCGCCAGCGCCAGCGCCGCCAGCGTCCCCAGCGCGGTGGCAAGCGTGGCCGAGACGAAGGCGAGGCGCAGGCTGAGCCAGGCGGCCGAGAGGAGCGGCTCGTTGGCGAGCAGCGTCCCGTACCAATGCGTCGAGAAGCCGCCCCAGACGGTGACGAGCCGCGAGGCGTTGAAGGAATAGGCGATCAGCGCCAGGATCGGCAGGTAGAGGAAGGCGAAGCCCACGACGAGGGCGAGGATGAGGCCGGGGCCGAGCCGGGTCATGCCCGGCCTCCCGCCTCGCCGGCCCGCGCGAGCCGCGCCCGCTGCAGCAGCGCCAGCGGCAGGACGAGCACCACCAGCAGCACGACCGCCACCGCCGAGGCCAGCGGCCAGTCGCGGTTGGAGAAGAACTCGGTCCACAAAACCTTGCCGATCATCGTCGTGTCCGGCCCGCCGAGCAGGTCGGGAATGACGAATTCGCCGATGGCGGGGATGAACACGAGTGCCGAGCCCGCCAGGATGCCGGGCAGCGAGAGCGGCAGCGTCACCGTCAGGAAGGCCCTGAGCGGCGTCGCGCCGAGATCGGCGGCGGCCTCCAGCAGGCTGCGATCGAGCTTCTCCAGCGTCGCATAGAGCGGCAGCACCATGAAGGGCAGGTAGGAATAGACCATGCCGATCAGGACTGCGGCTTCGGTGTTCAGCAGGCGCAACGGCTGATCGCTCAGGCCGAGCGCC
>LNFM01001188.1_pt1 | contig 67087 bp, 70 predicted proteins | sample 596031 | NCBI WGS metagenome assembly LNFM01 (sample SAMN04254537, study PRJNA301005) | activated carbon metagenome | isolation source: dual media filters at the Ann Arbor, Michigan drinking water treatment plant | place: USA: Ann Arbor
TAGCGCGGCTGGATGGAGAAACCGGAGGTCTGGATGTCCTTTGGTTCGATGCCGGCGTCCTTGAGGCTGGCGATCAACTTCTGCATGGCAGCCGTGTTGGTATCGAGCGCCGCACGCGCGGTATCCCCCTGGCTGACAACGCCCGACGTCAGTACGGCGATATCGGGGGCGGCCGTTGCCGAACCTTCGCCGGACAGGACAAAGGTGGCGGGCCGCGGCCCGGGTGGATGCGGCGGTTCCGGCTGGGCCAGGGCGGGCATAGCGGCGGCAAAGGCGACGAGGACGGCTAGCGCAAATCGCATCAAGGAAAGCTCCTTCTCGGGGGAAGGAACAAAAAAGCCGCCAAAGCTGGCGGCTTGAAGGCAGAAAGGGCGGCAGCCGGGGATACCGGCTGCCACGGAGAGAATAAAAAGGGGTCCGGGTGAAGATGGACTGCGCGGGAGGCGACATTCCGCTCCGGCCCGGACCCATTGCCCCACTTAGCTGCCGCGTAGGTGGGGCAAGACTTCGACGAAGCCGCGGTAAGTCATGTCAGTCGCGACATAGACGATCACAATCAGGCCGACCCACGCGATCCAGCGATGCTTCTGCAGCAGCTTCGCAATGAAGGTTGCGGCGAAGCCCATCATGGCGATGGCGAGCGCCAGGCCGATGATAAGGATCATCGGATGCTCGCGGGCGGCGCCGGCAACGGCCAGGACGTTGTCGAGCGACATCGACACATCGGCGATGATGATCTGCCAGACCGCCTGACCGAATGTCTTGCGCGGCGGAATGCCGGCGATCGTCCCGTCGGCGTTGACGACGAAATCCCCGTCGCCTGTCGCGGCGACCGCCTCGGCGTGACCAGCGCGTAGTTCGGCATACATTTTCCAGCAGACGTAGAAGAGCAGAAGGCCGCCGACCAGAAGCAGGCCGACGATCTGCAGCAGCTGGGTCGTGACCAGCGCAAAACAGATTCGCATCACCGTCGCGGCGGCGATGCCGATGGCGATGACTTTCTTGCGCTGATCGGAGGGAAGGCCGGCGGCCGCGAGGCCGATGACAATGGCGTTGTCGCCGGCGAGCACTAGGTCAATCATGATGACCTGCAGCAGCGCCATCAATCCTTCAGTGGTAAAGAGTTCGCTAAACATTGGCCCATTTCCAAATCTAGTGGGCCTTGTTCTCAAACGGCGACGTTTTAGAACTCGCCGGAGCTTCGGGCCCGTTTAAACAACGGAAAGCAGTCCGACATCACAGTTCTTGCGAACTGCCAGAGGGGCCCGGTCTGTACATCATGCTCAGAGGGAGATGATTTTCGCGATCTGCTCATTGTCGGAGAGGATTGCCGCGCAGAAGCCAAGCGCGAGCAGGCTCCCAGAAACATCCCAGACCGACAGTTGCTTTTGCTGAGGCAAGCCGCGACGCCAGGCATAAAATGCCAGGAAGCCGCCACCGGCCATCATGATCGTTGCGAAAACCGGCAGAACGAAGCCATGCGGCGACAGAACGATCGCCGCAGCGGCGCCTGTCGCGATGAACATCGTCGTTACATCAAGCAGCGCAGCCGGATCAATCCGACCTGTGCGGAAGCTCAGATGCAGCCGGTTCACGACTCTTCTCCCTTAAGCCGGCGCGTGCATTTGTCATATGACAGCCGCATTCGCCGATGCATGGAGAATTAGAAAAAGGTACAGCCGGTGGGTATTCGTATTGATTGGGCGGTAAAATTACTTATCGTACATAAACTACCGTAAAACTACGGTGCCGCCCGCCGGAGCTGAATTGCCTGCCGGACGAGGACCGCGACGCTTTCCGCCGCCATTTTCTGCATGATCTGCGCGCGGTAGCTTTCGACTGTGCGCGTGCTCAGCCCCAGCTTCTCGCCGATGGCGTGCGAGGTATAGCCGGCGACGACGAGATCGAACACTTCGCGCTGGCGTGGCGTGAGGAGGGCGAACTTTTCTTCCACGTTCTGGCGCCGTTGTTCGTCGCGTTTTTCCTCGAACTTCGGAAGCAGCGCCCTGTTTATGGCCGCGACGAGAGACGCGTCATCGACCGGCTTTTCGATGAAATCCGCGGCGCCGGCCTTGATGCCAGCCACGGCCATGGGGACGTCGGCATGGCCGGATATCAGAATTATCGGCACATCATTGCCCGATGCGCGGCATTGCCGCACCAGCTCGATCCCATCCATGCCCGGCATGCGTACATCGCAGACAACGCAGGCCGGATCGGCAGAGCGTGGTTTGCCGACGGCGGCGAGGAACGCTCTGGCGGATTCGAAGGTCTCGGCGTCGAAACCGAAAACCTGCATCATTTCCGCTATGGCTTTCCGGACCGCCGGTTGATCGTCGATTATGTAAACCTTGGCCACGTTCTTCCCTTCACTTCGCAGGCAGCCAGAATCGGAACTCGGTTGCTCCAGCCTGACCGTTTTCGAGCCAGATCTGTCCTCCGTGCGCCTCCACTATGGTTAGACATATCGGAAGTCCAAGGCCAAGCCCGTCGCTCTTGGTCGTTCGCAAGGGCTCGAACAGGTTTTTCCGGCGTTTAGGGGGTACGCCGGGTCCGTTATCGCGGACGAAAAACTCGATCCGTTCCGGGTCTGTTTTATGCTCGGCACCAATCGTGACGCGGCCACGTATTGACGGATCAGCGTGGATGGACTGAACCGAATTGTGGATCAGGTTGAGAAACACCTGCATGATTTGAACGCGATCGGCGTCGACGTGGTAGTTCTCCGCGCCCATCTCGGCGTCGATCGCCACATCGCCTCGAATTTGCGACCGTGAAAGCAGGGGCGCTTGTGTCAACAGATCTTTTGTGCTGACGCGCGTGAGGTTGAGCTGACGGCGTTTCAGGAAATCACGCATGCGCCGAATGACATCCGCGGCATGATCGATCTGGGTGATCGCCGTCGCCAGGTTGTTGCCGGCGCGCGCAAGATCGGGTTTTTTGCTGTCGATCAGCATCTGTGATGACCGGACCAGAGCCCGGATCGCTGTCATAGGCTGGTTGATCTCATGTGCCAGCCCAGAAGCCATACTTTCGACGATGGCAAAACGTTCGGCCCTCGTATTCGCTTCTTTCTGCTTTCGCAGCTTTTCTTCGGCGGCTTTGGCGAGATTGTCGGCGCGGATGCGTGCGTTGACTTCCGCGCCGACGAACAGACCGGCGGTGGTAAGCGCCAGCATTGCAGTCTGGAATTCCAGGAAAAGAGCGGCATCGGCGCCGATGGTGTGCAAGATGACGGCCACACCGAACTGGACGGTGGCGATGGCAACACAGGCGCCGTCAAAGCCGTATCGGACGGCGACGATAACAATAGGGACGAAGAGAACGTAGAAATTTTGGAGTCCCGTTTGCATCAGCACGGTCAGCGCCGCACAGATGAACACCAGCTGAAGCAAGGCTTCGAGATATTTCAGCGGACCGACATGAAGCTGCAACTTCTCGACATCAATCCGCAGCAGACGCAGCGCCAGCGGTGTCATGACCATGATACCGACGAGGTCGCCGATGAACATCTGCAGCATGATGGTGCGCTGCGAATGCTCGCCGTTAATGAAGATCGCCGACAGCAGGGCACCGACAATCAGCGATGCGACAGCGCCGACGAGGGCGAGCGTAACGACGTCCTGGATCCGGTCGAACTCCAGATTGTCGCGGACAATGGCGCGGATGGTTGCGGCGGCGGCGGTGTAGATCAGCGACGCGATCGCCGCGATCAGCACCACGGAGTACCAGGGGACGACCGTATCCAGCAGAACGAATTCGGACGCGGCAATGGCCGCGAACAGAACCCATCCATAGGCCAGGCGCCGCGCGAGCATGAAGGCGAACAGCACGCCCAGTCCCGGATTCCACGGGGTGATCGGAAGGCCACGAAATTCCTGGAGGAAGCTGACCCACTCCAGGATCAGGTAGCCGAAGATGAGCAGGCAAACGAGGAGAAGGCGCGCGCGGATGGCACGGGACTGGCCGAGAACCTCCGCGACGTTCGATCTGATCTCCTTGTTCAACCGCTTTTCCTTCGGCGCGATTTCGAGGCCTCGGCGTCGAATACCATAACGGGTGGGGATTAATCCGCCCGCGCGCCATGAGGCAAGCGGCATGGCGAACTTCCGCTCTGGGGAAAGTGGTGGGCCCACCAGGACTCGAACCTGGAACCAGACCGTTATGAGCGGTCGGCTCTAACCATTGAGCTATGGGCCCACGGGACAGAACAGATAGCTGCTGGAAGCCCTTTGGTCACCCCGTTATGCGCGCTCTCAACCACATACGATCCATGAAGATATATCGGGATATATTTCAGTGTGGCACACCGGGAATCCGCATATTCAGGTATGGTCGGAAGCCTGAAATATCTAACGGGAACAGGGTGCAAATGCTGCTGGATACCGAGGAGCTCGAACAGCGCCTGTCACAACTTGAGGGTGAAACGGCCGGTGGAACGACCGGCATGTGGCAGTGCGACTTGCCGCACGAAACCCTGACGTGGACCGATGGCGTTTACGACATTTTCGAGCTGCCGCGCGGGTTTCGGATAACCCGTCCCGAAGCTGTGGGGTTCTACACGCAGAAGTCCCTGAAAATGCTGGAGGAGGTGCGCCGTCGCGCCATCCGGGACTGCGCGGATTTTACGCTCGATACTGAAATCATGACCGCGCTGGGGAATTCGCGCCGTATGCGCATCATTGGTCACGTCAAGTGCGAGAACGGGAGAGCCGTCCGGATATTCGGAATCAAGCAGGACATCACGGAAGAGAAGAGCAATATCCACCGGACCACCTGATTCCGCGTGACTTGTGCGATCCACCGACGGGCCGGATTAGCCGATAGTCGCTGCCGGCACGGGATGGCAGGGAACCTGCATAGCCTTCGCTGAGCGGCCGCACGGACCTTTCCGGCTCCGGCCTCCCGCTCGGGAAGGGGTTGTTTTGAACATTCCGGAGGATTTACGGCTTCGTGCGGCCGCTCTCGGCGCAGCAACTCTCATGCTCGCCCAGACGTTTGCCTTCTCCGCATATGCGGAGTGCGCCTTTGTCCGCCAGGTCATGATCGGCCTGAAGGTGCAGGGGTACGAATCGCTCTATGTCGGCGAGCCCGACCTGGTTTCGCGGGCCATGGCCTTTCTGCGCGAACATGGGCTCAAGGGCGCGCCGGAGGAGACCAACGGCATTCTCCTCGTGGCTCTGGAGGAGGGGTCGCGGATCTCGCTGGTGGTCGATGGCTGTGTGGACGGCATGATCATCGTCGACGAGATGACAGCCGAAGCCTTTCGCGATGTGATCGACGGCGAACCGGACGGCCGCGAGGCCTGATCGTGAACGTTTCACGGGCGAAATAAAAAAGACCGGGCGCGAAAACGTGCGGAAACAGACGGCGGCTAAAAGCCCGCTCCTCCGAGGGCTTGGAGGACTTATGAGAGCTGTCGTATCGGGCGCCGTGATGGTTGCCGTTCTTGCTGGGCCTGCCATTTCCGAAGATCGCGTGGAGCGCGGCAAATATCTCGCCGCGATCATGGATTGCGCGGGTTGTCACACGCCGGGCATTTTCCTCGGCAAACCGGATTTCAGCCGCATGCTTGGCGGGTCTGAAGTGGGCTTCCAGATTCCCGGCCTTGGCATCTTCTATCCGCCGAATCTGACGCCGGACGCCGAAACGGGTCTCGGTGCATGGACCGAGGAGGATATCATCGCAGCGGTACGTACGGGCGCGCGTCCGGACGGCCGTGTGCTCGCGCCGGCTATGCCCTGGCGTTCCTATGCCGCGCTGTCCGATGATGACGCAAAGGCGCTCGCGGCCTATCTGAAGAGCCTGCCGGCAGTAAGCCACCAGGTGCCGCCGTTAACCGGCGCGAGCGAGAAGGCGCCTGCGCCGTATCTCGGGGTGATCATGCCGTAGCGGGAATCCGAACGGAGATTGCGAAACCCTGCGCGGGGGCCGATATCCGGGCCTCGCCACCGAGTTGCTGGGCAGAAGCTTCGATCAGCCGGAGCCCGATGCCGTCCAGACCTGTTTTCGCGCTGCCGCGTCCGATTCCATCATCGCTGCAAAGAAGTTCGATCCAGCCGCCGGCTGACCGAAGCACGATCTCCACCTTGCCATTCCGGCCATCCGGAAATGCGTGCTTGCCGGAGTTGATGACGAATTCGCTGGCGATGACACCGAGGCCCGCAGCTTGAGCCGAGTTGCCAGTAACAGGTTCGACGTCGATCTGGATCGCGAGATTTGCCGGTACTGTGTCCTCAAGGATTTCCCTGAGGCCGTTCAGATATGCGCCGAGATCGAGTTCAGGGATATCGCCCATCTTGTAAAGATAGGCGTGCAACAGGCCGATGCGCGCCACACGCCCCTCGACCGCTGAAAGGAAATGGCGAGTTTCCGCATCCGTCGCGCCGCGGCGTTGCAGCCGGATAAGCGCGATAACCGACTGAAGCGAGTTCTTGACGCGGTGATCGATTTCCTTGAGTAAAAGATCCTGACGCCGGAGGGCGCGACGCAGATCAAGCTGCGTCATTACCTGCTTGGCGAGAACTTCGAGGGACTGCCGCTGCAAGGGCGTGAGCGTGCGGGGCGTGTAATCCAGTACGCACAGGGTTCCCATCGGCAGACCTTCGGCGGTCTGCAACAGCGCGCCGGCGTAAAATCGCAGCCCATTATCGGAAAAGCAGAGCGGGTTGTCACTCACGCGCATATCGGAAAGCGTGTCGGGAATCTCGGTAAAGCGATCCTGCAGAATGACGTGCGAGCAGATCGACGTGTCGAGAGGGCTTTCGCGTACGCCAAGCCCAGTTTCCGCCTTGAACCACTGCCTGTCCGCATCGATCAGATTGACCACCGAAATTGGTGTTTGGCAGATCTCCGACGCCAATCGCACGATGTCATCAAAATCGGCTTCGCGCGGAGTGTCCAATATTTCATATGAACGAAGCGCCGAGAGCCTGGCGGCCTGATGGGGATGCGGTGGGGCTCTCATATCGTTGGTTGTCGTATCCCTGTAATGAAGCTCAGGCGGCGGGCGGATAGTTCAGGAAATAGTTTACAGCAACGGCTACGATCGGCGGCTGGGAGGCGTGCGGGCCATCGTATTCAAGATAGGTTACATCATAACCCGCCGCCTTCAATTTCAACGCGCTGGCGCGGCCGGCGGTTTCGACGGGCGTCTTTTCGTCTTTCGAGCCGTGGGCGATGAAAATATGCGGCGCGCCTTCCTGATGCAGCGGTGAGAAGAACCCCGCCGAGAATGCGAGGATGTGCGTGACGAAGTCCCCGTTCGCAACGCCATTCGACAGCGAATAGGAACCGCCGTCGGAATGGCCGGCGAACGCGAATTTGTCGGGACGCAGCGTGTAGCGGTCGGCAACCCAGTTGAGTGCGTTCTCAAGGCGCTCGCGATCCGGCCCGTTGCCGGCGATGACGATGTCCCATGTCGCCATGAAGGATTGCGGCACGAGAAGAAGAAAGCCGTGTTCCTCCGCATGAGCTTTCATGACCGGCATGATCCTCTCGGCGCTTCCGCCCCCGCCATGAAACATCACCATCAGCGGGGCAGGCGTGCGTGGATCGAGCTTTTCCGGAACGACGAGATGATAATCGCGTTCTTCGTAAAGGCCGGTTTTGTGCAGACCGGGCGGAAGCGGAGCCTGCGACGGCGTGCGATGCCGGAAATGGATGCGCCCTGCGAGAGATAGATCAAGCATGGCGCCTGATTAACGCGTGAAGACGAAGGGTCAAGCGAAGGACCCAAAAAAGTCGCAAAGCCAAGCCAGCAAAGAACCCAATAACAGGGAGATAAAAATGCTGCGTGCTGTTGTTTTCGTTGCTCTTTTCGCGGTTCCGACAGCTGCGCTGGCGGATCGTGCCGATGCCGATGCCTGCGCCAAAGGGCTGAAGGGTCAGAGCAAGGTCGCCTATCGCTCGGTTGTCGGGCATGTTCAGCGCGGTTCAACGCTCGAAGATGCTGTGCGCCGTGCGCTGCAGCCGAAGGTCGACTCCGGACGCATGTCGGAGAACGAGGCGCGTTCTGTCGGACGTCAGGCGGCGGATTGTGCACGTCTGGTGCACCGCGGCGCCTAATTTCGAAGTTCGAACAGAGCTGCGGACCAACGCGCAACCTCGTCCCTGACGAGATGCGCCAAGGCATCTGGGCTGCCTGTCGCTTCGTCCGGCAGACTGGCCCCCAGATCGATCAGTCTTGCACGCACCGAGGGGCTGTCCAGCGCGTAGCGGAGCGCCGTATGCAGGGTTGCAACCTGGTTTTCCGGCGTGCCGTTTTTGGCGAACAGCCCGTTCCAGGCATCCATCTTCATCTCCACGCCAAGTTCCCTGGTCGTAGGGACATCCGGCAGGGCGTTCGAACGCCAGTCTCCGACGATTGCAAGCGGACGGGCTTTTCGCGTCCCGACGACAGGAGCAATGTTGACGATCTGGTCGATCAGCACATCGACCTGACCGTTCACGAGATCGTTTAGTGCAGGACCCGTGCCCGAATAGCCGACAAGCTCCGGCGATATGCTGAGCGCCGAGGTAAAGAGCAGTGCGGCGGCGTGGGAAACCGATCCGCGCCCTGCATGTGCAATACGGAATTTGCTTCCCGGTTTGCGCAGAAGCTCGCCAAGCTGCTTCAAATCCCGCGCGGGAATGTGCCGGGCCACCGCGATGACCATCGGCGTACCTGCCGCCATGCCGATTGGTGCGAAATCCTTGTATGGGTCGTACCCAAGATCCGCATTGAGCGCGGGCGCCGCGCCGTGCGTTCCCATGTGCCCCATCAGAAGCGTATGGCCGTCCCGCGCATCCTCCAGGAAGCGCAGTACACCGGTCTTTCCACCGCCGCCGGATATGTTGTCGATATAGACCGGCGTCTCCAGCATGTCCGCCATTTCATGGGCCACGATGCGCGCGACCGTGTCAGTCGGCCCGCCCGCGGCAAACGGAACGATGATGCGTATGGGCTGCGCCGGTTTCCATGCCGCGAAACCCGGGGCAGGAATGGCAAACAGAATAACGGCGCATGCCGCGCCGATAATTCGTGCGATCATGCTCGGGCCTCCAGCGTCGATGGTTCAGCTTCCAGCCGCCGCTGCTGAATGAAATGCGGAACGCGGCTGGCGGTCATCGGCTTCGCGAAGAGGTAGCCTTGGGCGCCGGTACAACCCGTTTTCTTCAGGAAGTCCACCTGGTATGGACGCTCCACGCCTTCGGCTACGACTTCCATTTTCAGACTGCGGGCCATATCGATCACGGCTCTGATGATGCTGGCATCGGCATGGTCGTTCTCGACGTTGTGAACGAAGCTGCGGTCGATTTTCAGAACGCTAATCGGAAACTGCTTCAGGTGAGTTAGCGAAGCGTATCCCGTGCCGAAATCATCGAGCGCGATACGGATTCCGGCCCGATGGAGCAGCAGAAGGTTTGCCTGGACCCGATCGAGAGTCTTGCCGAACAGGACACCTTCGGTGACCTCGACCTCCACGACCTCGGGCGGGACCGCATGCGCCGCGATCTCGTTCAGCATCCACGACGCATAGTCCGGGTGGTCAAGCTCCGCAGCGGATGCATTGACCGCCACGCGGCCGAACGGCAGCCCGTCATCTATCCACCGCCGTGTATCGGCGAGAACCTGCCGAAACAGCTTTCGGCCGATGGCGATCGCCAGCTCGTGACTGTCGAAAGCGGAGCCAAACACCGAAGGGCCGAGCAGGCCACGCTCGGGATGCCGCCAGCGGGCCAGAGCTTCGAAGCCCTGGATTCGCCCCGTACGGATCGAGATTTGCGGCTGGTAGAACGGAACAAACAGATCCTGCTGTATGCCCGACTTGACGTCTTCGTGGAGGGCAATGCGTTCTTCGATCTCGGTACGCATTCCTGTCTCGTATTCCGCATAGCGCCCGCGGCCGTTCGCCTTGGCGGAGTAGAGCGCGATGTCGGCGTTCTTGAGAAGATCGCTGGCGGAACTTCCATGATCGGGAAACACAGCTATTCCGATGCTCCCGGCGGTCATGACGGTCTGGCCGTTGTGGTCGAAGGGCCGGCGAAGCGTCGCCAGGACTTTTCGCGCCGTCTGCCGCGCCAGATCCGGTGTCCCCGGTATGGCAATGGCGAATTCGTCGCCGCCGAGACGCGCGAGAAAGCCGGTATCAGTGGCGATCGCTGCCAGTCGCCGCGCGGCGGTTATGAGGAGAGAATCGCCAGCGTCGTGGCCGAGAGTGTCGTTTATGGTCTTGAATTCGTCGAGGTCGATAAAGAGTACGCACAGTGATTCGGGAAACTCTTTCAAAGCGCATTCCAGTCGGCGCTGAAATTCGGTACGATTGGGAAGATCGGTCAGCGCGTCGTTGCTCGCCGCATGTATGAGTTTAAGTTCGGCTTTCTCGCGATGTCCGGCGACACGGGCCAGTATCTCGCCGAGAGCCAGAAGGACGAGCGCCGCCGCGAGAACAATAGACATGCCGCGGGTGGCTTCCTCGCGCCATTCCGCCAGTACGGCCCTTTCAGAAAGACCTGCTGTAATAACAATAGGCGTACGCGCCATTTTTTTGAAAGCGTATGTGCGCGTTATATTATCCGTCGGCGCGCGTAGGTCATAATTGCCTTCGTTCCGATTTCCGGTGCTCGCCTGCAACGCTTTTGAGACGTCCTTGCCGATGAATGACGGATCGAAAGGATGTCGGGCGATCATGATGCCATCGTCGCGGATGATGCTGATCGATCCTTTGTCGCCCATCGCAATCGAAGCGTAGAAGCTGTTCAGATATTCGAGATTGAGCAGAGCGACGACAACGCGGCCGGGAATGCCTTCCTGACCGCTGATCCTGCGGCTGACGCCGACGACCCATGTCTGGCTTTGCTGATCCAGATAGGGGCGTCCGATATGCAGGCCGAGATACCGATTGGCCTTGTGGACCAGAAGGGCATCCGCGTCAGCACCGCGGCCGGTCGTAGCCGTCCGGAAGAATTCAAAGAGCGGCTCGCCGTCGTCGGGATCCAGCATCCGGACCGACATGACGTGCGGGAGGTCCTGCGCAAGTTTCGCAAGGTTCGCCGCGAGATCGGAGCGCTTCACCGGGTCTTCCGGCCGCGGGCCGAGTTCGCGCGCAACAATTTTCAGCAGCATGTCGACCGAGTCGAAGGTGCGCTCGGTATGCTGTGTCAGCATGCCTACGAGATTGCGTGTGGTGGATTCGGCCAACCTGAGTGAGCGTTCGCGGGCCTGCCAGAGCAAGGTGGCGGCGATGGCGATGAGGCCGAGGCACACAATCAGGGTCGACGAGCGCACGACAAGGCGCAGCGAGAACAGGCCGTGCTTTCCGCCGAAATTTGAAAAAGGAAACAAACGCAACAGGATGGCCCCGGATACTAAGGTTTTCCGGAGCAATTATGACGGCAGAAGTCTTTAGGCCGGGTGAAACTCCGCCACGCCGGGACCTATCCTTCCAGAGTGGTGGGGTCGAAAGGGTCCGTGTCGGGGTGGGAGGGCACTTTCCCGTCGCGCCACATCTCGTCATGCACACGCGTGCCTTCATCGGTGAGCCGATAGATTTCCTCGCCGTCGGCATTGGGGCCGCGCCCTTCCAGCAGATGGAATTTTACGAGCGCGGCAATCGCGGCTGGACCGAGTTCCGCCCACCTGGAGGCTGGTGCCTCCAGTTCGCTCGAGCGTGCAAAACGGTCGAGCGCGCGGCGTTCCTGAGTAGTGAGATCGCGATAGGTCAGCATGTTTGCGACATAGGCCGATGCACGATTCCTGGCCAGCACGACATATTGCCGGTGGATACTATCCGGCAGGCGCACTCTCCGCTTTTGCCGTCAGGCCGCCCGCACGCTCGATGAAGGCGGCGATCTTGTCGGTTCCGACACCGCCGCGGATATTAGTGAAGGCATAGGGACGCTCCCCGCGCATGCGCTGCGTGTCGGTTTCCATGATGCCGAGATCGGCCCCGACGAGCGGCGCGAGATCAATCTTGTTCACAACGAGGAAATCCGAGCGGGTAATTCCCGGGCCGCCCTTGCGCGGAATTTTCTCACCGCCCGCGACATCGATGACGTAGATCGTGATGTCGGCGAGCTCCGGCGAGAATGTGGCCGCGAGATTGTCGCCGCCGGACTCGATCAGGATGAGATCGAGGTCGGGAAACTTCCGGTTCATTTCGGCGATGGCGGCGAGGTTGATCGAGGCGTCCTCGCGGATCGCCGTGTGCGGACAGCCGCCGGTCTCGACGCCCATGATGCGCTCGACGGGCAGGGCGCCGGCAACGGTCAAGAGGCGCGCGTCCTCCTTAGTGTAGATGTCATTGGTGATGGCGCAGAGATCGTAGCGGTCGCGAAACAGCTTGCAGAGGGCTTCCATCAGCGCGGTCTTGCCCGAGCCGACAGGGCCGCCGATGCCGACGCGAAGAGGTCCGTTGCTCATGATCTGAATAGCCTTGTGTACTGCGTTTCGTGACGGAACGAGCCGAGATCGGCGCGGAACGTCGCGCTGGCGATATCGTCGAGTGTCAGCGTTTCGGCGTCCGCCGCGATGCCGCGCGCCAGCGGGGTCAGCGCGGTGACGACGCGCATGCCGGCGGTCTGTCCGATGGGTGCCGAGCGGATGGCAGCGGAGATGAGGTTCTGCGCAAACGCCAGCACGAAGGCCGGGAGCGTCGTTTCGAGCGGTATCCGGTGCGCGGCGGCGGCAAGGCCAACCGCGACCGGGTAAGCAATTTCACCGATGTTTCCGGCCGCTTTTGCGAGATCGGCCTGCGGCCAAGCGGCGAGCACGGCATCGAGAAAGCTGCGGCCCTGCTGGGCGGTTTCGAGGCGCAGTTCCTGCGACGGCGCGAGAGCAAGCGCGAGTTCGTTGACGGCGGCGAGCGCTCCCTTGTCGGTCAGCGAACGATAGGCATGGACAAGCAGGATGGCGTCATTACGTCCCGCGCCATTGGCCATCATGTCTTCCAGCCATTCCAGAAGCGTCGCTTCGTCCCGGATGTCGCCGTCCTCGACCGCCCATTCGACGCCATGCGAATAAGCATAGGCCCCGACCGGGAACGCCGGCGACAGCCAGGCGAAAAGGGGGAGGGAGGTCATGGTTCACCTCCCCCCTTGTGGGGGAGGTCGGCAGACCGCGGAGCGGTCACCGGGTGAGGGGTACTTTCTATTTGTTGCGGGAACCCGATTTGAACCTGTGACCCCTCACCCCGCTCGAAGCCTGCCGGCTTCGCGTCGGCCCTCTCCCACAAGGGGAGAGGGAGGGCACCGAAATCAATGCTCATGACCGCAGCCGCAGGCTTCGCCGTGTTCGTGGTGGTGGTCGTGGCCACCCTGCTTGTGTTCGAGAGGGCTGTGATCGTGTGCGGCGTGTTCGTGATAGGCGCCGCGTTCGGGGCGGAACGGGCGCTTCACAGGATCCGCCTTCGCGCCGAGGCCGCGCACCATTTCGACCAGCACATGATCCGGCGCGATATAGATCGCGTCCGTTGTTACTTCCGCCGGCACATGGCGGTTGCCGAGATGCCATGCCACCTTCATCAGGCGCAGGGGATTTTCCGTCGTGATCTCGATCAGGTCTTCCGGCTTCGCCGCGACCTGGACAAGGGCGCCGTCCTCGAGTTTCAGCGCATCGCCGTCTTCCAGAATGGCGGCATTGCCGAGATCGAGCAGGAATTCGAGCCCGCCATCGGCCGTCATCGCCATGCGGCGGCGGTGCCGGTCCTGATGATCGAGGGTGATCGTGTCGACCACTTTGTCGGGCTTTACCGCAAGCTTGCGGACAATAAGAACGGCGCGCTGCATCGGGACCTCAGAACATGAAATAACGCTGCGCCATCGGCAGCTTTTCCGCCGGTTCGCAGACAAGAAGTTCGCCGTCTGCGCGCACGTCGTAAGTCTCGGGATCGATCTCGATGACGGGTGTGGCGTCGTTGAGGATCATGCTCTTCTTGCCGATGCCCGCCCGCGTGTTGTCGACGGCGACGAACTCCTTGATGCAGCCGAGCTTGTCGCGGAGGCCGTTCTCGAATGCGGATTTCGAGACGAACGTCATGGACGTCGAGGCGATGGCACGTCCATACGATCCGAACATCGGCCGGTAATGCACCGGCTGCGGTGTCGGGATCGAGGCGTTGGGATCGCCCATCGGCGCGGCGGCGATTGCGCCGCCCTTGATGATGAGATCGGGTTTCACGCCAAAAAAGGCGGGCGACCAGAGCACGAGATCGGCAAGCTTGCCGGGTTCGATCGAGCCAATATGCGCCGACACGCCGTGCGCGATGGCAGGGTTAATCGTGTATTTGGCGACATAGCGGCGGACGCGCATATTGTCGTTGTCGCCGGTCTCCTCGAACAGGCGGCCGCGCTGCTGCTTCATCTTGTCGGCGGTCTGCCAGGTGCGGATGATGACCTCGCCGACGCGGCCCATGGCCTGGCTGTCGGACGACATCATCGATAGCGCGCCGAGATCGTGGAGAATGTCCTCGGCGGCAATGGTTTCCTTGCGGATGCGGCTTTCGGCGAAGGCAAGGTCTTCCGGTATGGACGGCGACAGGTGATGGCAGACCATCAGCATGTCGAGATGCTCGTCGAGTGTGTTCTTCGTGAACGGCCGCGTGGGGTTGGTGGACGAGGGCAGGACATTGTCGAGCCCCGCGACCTTCATGATGTCCGGGGCATGGCCGCCGCCGGCGCCCTCGGTGTGGAAGGCGTGGATGGTGCGGCCGCGGAAAGCGGCGATGGTGTCCTCGACAAATCCGGATTCGTTCAGCGTGTCGGTGTGGATCATCACCTGCACGTCGTGCTCGTCGGCGACCGTGAGGCAGTTGTCGATGGCCGCCGGCGTCGTGCCCCAGTCCTCGTGCAGTTTGAGCGCGCAGGCGCCGCCCAGCACCATTTCGACGAGGGCTCCGGGAAGGGAGGCATTGCCCTTGCCGGCCAAACCGAGATTCATCGGAAACGCGTCGGCACTCTCGATCATGCGCGCGATGTGCCACGGGCCCGGCGTGCATGTAGTGGCGAAGGTGCCTGTCGCTGGGCCGGTGCCGCCGCCGAGCATCGAGGTGACGCCGGACATCAGCGCCTCCTCGATCTGTTGCGGGCAAATGAAATGAATGTGCGTGTCGAACCCACCGGCGGTGAGGATCTTGCCTTCGCCCGCGATGACCTCGGTGCCAGGGCCGATGATGATATCGACGCCCGGCTGCACATCCGGATTGCCGGCCTTGCCGATCTTGAAGATGCGGCCGGCCTTGATGCCGACATCGCCCTTCACGATGCCCCAGTGATCGAGCACGACGGCGTTCGTAATGACGGTGTCGACCGCACCGTCCCTGTTCATCACCTGGCTTTGGCCCATGCCGTCGCGAATGACCTTTCCGCCACCGAACTTCACTTCCTCGCCATAGGTCGTAAAATCCTTCTCGATCTCGATGACGAGTGAAGTGTCGGCCAGCCGGACCTTGTCGCCCGTGGTGGGGCCGAACATATCCGCATAAGCCTGGCGGGGAAGGGTGGATGGCATGCAGTTACCTCAGACGGCGGCGCCGTTGAATTTCTGGGGTTGAAGGAGGTCGAGATTCACGCCGTCGAGGCATCGGACGTTCAGAGCCACGGTATCCGTGCCGTCCGGCGCCTTGGCGCGCGAGAAGCTCTGGACGCCGCAAGTCTTGCAGAACAGATGCGAGATGACGTGCTTGTTGAACTTGTACTCGGTCTGGCTTTCCTCGCCCTTTTCGAGCCGGAATGCGGAGGCGGGCGTGAATGTCAAAAGCAGGCCGAGCCTGCGGCAGCGCGAGCAATTGCAGGTGATCGTGTTGGTGACATCGGCCACGGCCTGATAACGGACAGCGCCGCACTGGCAGCCGCCGGAATACATTTGCTGCATTTACAATTTCCCCATGACGTTTCCGCGGAAGCCGTAGACTTCCCTTTTGCCCGTGAGCGGCACGAGCGTGACATCCCGGCTTGAGCCAGGTTCGAAGCGCACGGCCGTGCCGGGCGCGATATCGAGACGCATGCCGCGTGCCTTCGCACGATCGAAGTGCAGCGCAGCATTCGTTTCGAAGAAATGGTAGTGGCTGCCGATTTGTATAGGGCGGTCGCCGGTATTTGCCACCGTCAGCGTGATGCGCTCCGCGCCCTCGTTGAAGGTGATATCGCCGGGAGCGGCCGTGACGACGCCGGGAATGTCCTTCGATGCCTTGCCGCGGATCGGGACATGAACGGTTACGAGCTTGGTGCCGTCCGGGAACGTCGCCTCGACCTGGATGTCGTGGATCATCTCGGCGATGCCATCCATGACCTGCTCGGTGGAGATCACATGCGCGCCGGCTTCCATGAGTTCGGCGACGCTCCTGCCGTCGCGCGCGCCCTCGACAACGAAATCTGTGATGAGCGCGATCGCTTCCGGATGGTTGAGCTTCACGCCACGGGCGAGGCGCTTGCGCGCCACTTCGGCGGCCATGGCGATCAGCAGCTTGTCTTTCTCGCGCGGCGTCAGATTCACGAGACAGTCCTTTTTATGATTGCCAGACGCGGGGCAGAGGCGCGCCGCGGAAGCGGGTGAGGAAGTTTATCGCCGCAGTGCGCAGAGCCGCAATCTCCGGCGCCAGAAAGCGGACGGCCAGAAGGCCGCACCAGGACGATGCGACGACGGTGCAGGGCGCATCCGCAAGAAGATCGCGGGCTTCGTCCAGCCGGGCTTCGGCGTCAGGGGCAATGTGGAGGAAGGTGGCGAGGGCGCGCGCGCCCTTGGCGATCGCCGGGCGCTCCAGCAGGGCGGCTATCTGGCCGTCGAGCTTCAGCGTATCGGCGTAGATCAGACGTCCGCCGCGGCGGATCCGCCAGCGGTCTTCGAACAGGCCGGTCTCGACAATCTCGCCTTTCGCCGCGCGGCCGAAAACGGCGCATTCGAACATCGAGAGCCGCGCGTCTTCGGCGAGATGGGAGTCGAAGCGGCGGCGAAGGCGTGCCTCGTTGTAGAGGAGCGTTTCCTGCGGCAGCCATGCCAGCGATGCGCCGGATGCGACATCCAGCGACACATCGACGGCGGCGATGGGGCCGTCCGAACGGTAGCAGCGCTCGGCGGCGGGTGTGGTGATCACGAGATCCGAACCGGAACCGGCTTTGACCGCGATATCGAACCGGTCGCCGCAGGCGATGCCGCCTCCGGTATTCATGATGACGGCTTCCAGCCCTTGCCCCGCGACATTTGGCAGACGGACACGCGACGGCCCGCTTTCGGCGATGCGGACAGGCCGCGTGATACCGTCCAAAAGATTGGTCTCGAAAGTGACCTGGCCGTGGGCGCGCTGCCGGCGCGGTGCGGCGCCGAGCTCATCAGAAGACCAGGCGGTTTCGAACATCGTCTCCCTCGAGTGCCTTCTTGTCGCCGGCCTCGACCACCTCGCCGCGCTCAAGCACGATGAAACGGTCAGCCAGCGCGCGGGCGAAGTCAAAATATTGCTCGACCAGCACGATGGCCATGTCGCCGCGTTCGCGGAGATAGATGATGGCCCGGCCGATATCCTTGATAATCGAGGGCTGGATGCCTTCGGTCGGCTCGTCCAGAACGAGCAGTTTTGGGCGGGTGACGAGCGCGCGGCCGATGGCGAGCTGTTGCTGCTGGCCGCCGGACAGGTCGCCGCCGCGCCGGTGGAGCATGCTTTTCAGCACCGGAAACAGGTCGAAGATTTCCCCCGGAATGCTCTTCTGCGCGCGCGGCAGCGGCGCGAAGCCGGTTTCAAGATTTTCCCGCACGGTCAGCAGCGGGAAGATTTCGCGGCCTTGCGGGACATACGCCACCCCCTGGCGTGCCCGTTGAAAGGTCGGCAGGCCGGTGATGTCCGTACCGTCGAACTCGATCCTGCCGCCCGAGATCGGCCGGTGGCCGACAATGGCGCGCATGAGCGATGTCTTGCCGACGCCGTTGCGGCCGAGCACGCAAGTCACCTCGCCGGCCTTTGCCGTGAGCGAAACCTTGTGGAGCGCCTGCGCGGCGCCGTAGTGCAGGGAGAAGTTTTCGACGGCTAGCATGGTCAGCGCCCCAGATAGACTTCGATGACGCGTTCGTCGGCCGAGACCTGATCGAGCGATCCCTCCGCCAGTACCGAGCCTTCGTGCAGGCAGGTGACCTTCACCCCGAGATCGCGCACGAACGTCATGTCGTGTTCGACGACGATGACGGAGCGCGTCTTGGCGATTTCACGCAAAAGGTCGGCAGTATCGGCCGTTTCCTGGTCGGTCATGCCGGCGGCCGGCTCGTCGACCAGCAGAACGCGGGGTTCCTGTGCGAGCAGCATACCTATCTCGAGCCATTGCTTCTGGCCGTGGCTCAGCTCGGAAGCCTTGCGCAAGCGCTGGTCCTTGAGGCGGATGCGCTCGAGCAGCGCATCGATACGTTCCCGCTCGCTCGCCGTGCGGCGAGAGAACAGCGTCGCAAAAGGTTTCCGGTCTGCCTTCAATGCGAGAACGATGTTGTCCTCCACCGTGTGCATCTCGAAGACCGTCGGTGTCTGGAATTTGCGGCCGATGCCGAGCGTGGCGATGGCAGCCTCGTCGAGCTTGGTCAAATCATGCTGGCCCGCGAAGATGGCGGTTCCCTCGTTCGGCCGGGTCTTGCCGGTAATGACATCCATCATCGTCGTCTTGCCGGCGCCGTTGGGACCGATGATGGCGCGCATCTCGGACTCGTCGATTGCGAGCGACAGATTGTTCAGAGCCCGGAAGCCGTCGAAGGACACGGTGACGCCGTCGAGATAGAGCAGCGTCGGGGTGAGCGTCGGGAGTTCGTCGCTGTCAACGATCTGGTTCATGGCTCACTCCGCCGCATCTGGGACAGCGACTGCAGGTGCGGATTCCTTCTTCGGGCTGCCGCGGTGAAGCTTGTCCCAGCCTGTCCCGAGTGTTCCCATAATGCCTTTCGGCAGGAACAGGGTGACGAAAACAAACAGCCCGCCGAGCGCGAACAACCATAGTTCGGGCAGGGCGCCGGTGAACCAGGTCTTGCCGGCGTTTACGACGAGAGCACCGAGTGCGGCACCAACCAGCGTGCCGCGCCCGCCGACCGCAACCCAGATCACCATCTCGATGGAGTTGGCGGGTGCGAATTCGGACGGGTTGATGATCCCGACCTGTGGCACATAAAGCGCCCCTGCGATGCCCGCGATCATGGCGGAAAGTGTGAATACGAATAGCTTGTAGTATTCGACGCGGTAGCCGATGAAACGCGTGCGGCTTTCGGCGTCGCGAACCGCGACCAGAACTTTGCCGAGTTTCGAGGTGACGATCAGGCGGCACATCAGGTAGCCGCCCGCCAGGGCCATGGCCGACAGGAAGAACAACACGCCGCGCGTTTCCGCCGCCTGGATGTTGAAGCCAAGGATGTCCTTGAAGTCGGTGAAGCCGTTATTGCCGCCGAGGCCCATGTCGTTGCGGAAGAAGGCGAGCATCAGCGCGAAGGTCATGGCCTGCGTGATGATCGAGAGGTATACGCCCGTAACGCGGGAGCGGAAGGCAAGCCAGCCGAAGACGAAGGCGAGAAGGCCCGGCGCCAGCAGCACCCAGATCGCGGCGAACCAGAACATGTCGAAGCCATGCCAGAACCAAGGCAGTTCCTTGTAGTTCAGGAACACCATGAAGTCCGGCAGGATCGGATCGGCATAGACACCTCGCGTGCCGATCTGGCGCATGAGGTACATACCCATCGCATAGCCGCCGAGCGCGAAGAATGCGCCGTTACCAAGCGACAGAATGCCGGCATAGCCCCAGATAAGATCGATCGAGATCGCGAGCAGTGCGAAGCAAAGATACTTCCCGAGCAGCGGGACCAGATAGTCGGGGACATGCAGGAACGATCCGGGCGGAACGGCGAGGTTGAGCACCGGGATGAGAATCCCGGCGGTTATCACCATGCCGAGGAAGACCCAGCCTGCGCGGTCGATGTTGCGGAGGATCATGCTTCCACCGCCCGGCCCTTGAGGGCGAACAGCCCGCGCGGACGTTTCTGGATGAAGAGGATGATGGCAATGAGCAGCAGGATCTTGCCGAGAACGGCGCCTGCGTAGGGCTCAAGGAACTTGTTGGCGATGCCAAGCGTCATCGCGCCGACGAGCGTGCCCCACAGGTTTCCGACGCCGCCGAACACGACGACCATGAAGCTGTCGATGATGTAGCCTTGGCCGAGATTGGGCGACACGTTATCGATCTGGCTGAGCGCGACGCCCGCCATGCCGGCAACGCCGGAGCCGAGGCCGAATGTCATGGCGTCGATCCAGTCGGTGCGGATGCCCATCGCCGCGGCCATGCGCCGGTTCTGCGTGACGGCGCGGACCTGAAGGCCGAGCGCGGTTTTCTTCAGAACGAGCAGCAGCGCGACGAACACAAGCGCGGCAAAGACGATGATCGCGACGCGGTTATAGGTCAGCGACAGGCCGCCGAGATCGAGGGAGCCCGCCATCCAGCTCGGCGTGCCGACCTCGCGATTGGTCGGGCCGAAGATGGAACGCACGGACTGAATGAGGATCAGCGAAATGCCCCATGTGGCAAGCAGCGTTTCGAGTGGGCGTCCGTACAGGAAACGGATGACGCTGCGCTCGATGGCAATGCCGACCGCGGCCGCGACGAGGAAAGCCAATGGGATCGCCATGAACAGCGAATAGTCGAACAACCAGGGCGCGTTGTTGCGGATGACGTCCTGCACCACGAAGGTCGTATAGGCGCCGATCATCACCATTTCGCCATGGGCCATGTTGATGACGCCCATCTGGCCGAAGGTGATGGCGAGGCCGACGGCGGCGAGCAGCAGAACCGAGCCGAGCGATACGCCGTACAGAATGTTCTGCAGCGCGGCCCAGACGGCGAGGCGCGCTTCGATGCCGTCGACCGCGTCGGCCGCGGCAGCTTTCACGCTTTCGGGCAGGTCGGCGGGCAGCGAGCGTAAGAGGGCCGCGGCGTCTCTGTCGCCCCGCGCGGCGATGGTGTTGACCGCGGCAAGGCGATCTTGTTCGGAGGCGCCGGGGAAGGTGACGACGATCGCCGCGCGCGCCAGTTCCATTGCGGCTTTCGCGCGTGCGTCGGTTTCCTTCCCGATGGCGGCGTCGAGCGTCGGAAGTGCATTGGCGTCGCGCGATTTGAACACGGCTTCGGCCGCCGTGCGGCGGCGTTCGGGTTCGGGTGCCAGCAGAGCGAGCCCGCCGCGCGCGGCTTCGACCGCGCGGCGCAGGCGATTGTTGAGACGGACCGCTTTCAATAAAGAGGCATCGGCGCTGGAGGGCGTGGCGGTCCTGGCGTTGAGCAGGGCGCCCGCGTCGTCCTTGTAGAAGACGGCCTTGCTGCCGGGATCGTAGAGAAGCTTGCCATCCGCCAAAGCACGCAGGATCGGGAGCGTATTGGCGTGGCCGGAGGCGACGAGACCGTCTATGGCTTTCGTCGTGTCGTTGAAACTGTCGGTCGTGAACAAAGCGAGGGCGTCGTCGACGGCGTCGGCCCGCGCGGGAAACTGAATCGCGAAAACTGTCAGCGCGAGCAAGAGCGTCAGCGCCAGACGCCGGAAGAATGCAAAGCCCATAATTCCAGCCTGCCCCGTGGATCTTGTTTTTTGAAATTGGGGGGGCGGCCGCACACCGCCTCCCCCGTTCTTGGCGTCAGAAATTCCCCGGAAGAGTTAGGAGTCCGCGCCGCACTTCTTTGTCTTGGTGTTGTAGTTACCGCACTTCAGATCTACCCAGTCGGACTCAAGGTCCTTCGAACCTTCGAGGAAGTCCGTCCAGGCGTCGCCGGGTACGAGACCGTCGGTCTTCCACACCACGTCGAACTGGCCATCATCCTTGATCTCGCCGATCAGGACCGGTTTCGTGATGTGATGGTTCGGAAGAACCTTCGACGTGCCGCCGGTGAGGTTCGCGACCTCGATGCCGGGCAGGGTGTCGATGATCTTGTCGACGCCGACGGTGCCGGCCTTTTCGACAGCCTTCACCCACGCGTTGAAGCCGATGACGGTGGCTTCCATCGGGTCGTTGGTGACGCGCTTGTCGTTTTTCGTGAATTCCTTCCACTTCTTGATGAACTCGGCGTTGGCCGGGTCTTCGACGGACTGGAAGTAGTTCCACGCGGCGAGGTGGCCGACGAGGTTCGCGGTGTCGATGCCGGCGAGTTCTTCTTCACCGACCGAGAACGCCACGACCGGAATGTCGGTCGCCTTGATGCCCTGGTTCGCGAGTTCCTTGTAGAACGGCACGTTGGCGTCGCCATTGATGGTCGAAACAACAGCGGTCTTCTTGCCGGCCGAGCCGAACTTCTTGATGTCCGACACGATTGTCTGCCAGTCGGAATGCCCGAACGGCGTATAGTTGATCATGATGTCTTCTTCCGCCACGCCCTTCGATTTCAGATAGGCCTGGAGGATCTTGTTGGTCGTCTGCGGATAGACGTAGTCGGTGCCGGCGAGAACCCAGCGCTCGACGCCTTCTTCCTTGGCGAGATAGTCGACGGCCGGAATGGCCTGCTGGTTCGGGGCGGCGCCGGTGTAGAACACGTTACGCTCGGACTCTTCGCCCTCGTACTGCACGGGATAGAAGAGGATCGAGTTCAGTTCCTTGAATACCGGCAGTACGGACTTACGGGACACCGAGGTCCAGCAGCCGAACACGACCGCGACCTTCTCCTGCGCGATCAGCTCTTTCGCTTTCTCGGCGAACAGCGGCCAGTTGGAAGCCGGGTCGACGACGACCGCTTCGAGCTTCTTGCCGAGCACGCCGCCCTTCTTGTTCTGCTCGTCGATCATGAACAGAACCGTGTCCTTGAGCGTCGTCTCCGAAATCGCCATCGTGCCCGACAGCGAGTGCAGTACGCCGACCTTGATTGTTTCCTCCGCCGAGGCGGACGAGATGCCGCCCGCGACAATGGCCGCCGCTGCGAGCGCGCTCGCCGAACGGGCCATCGTGGAAATTGTATTGCGCATATAGACGCCTCTCCGTTTTTCAGTCTCGGGGTCGGCTGTTGGTCAGCCCCCTACGACAGGAGAGGTCAGCAAGCTGCGTGCCATGGTTCCGCGGCGTGCCGCGGGCGTCCAAATCGCGGCGGTTGCAGGGAAAAGCAAATTATCTGGGCAAACTTCGGAGGCTAATTTTTGAGCAAAGTTATACTTTAGCCTACAAATTGAGCAGTTAGAGATAGTCAACTAGTGTGATGACGTAGGTGTGCATACCCGTGTCGTCCTTGATGGAGACATACTCGCCGACATCGAAGCGCTCGCTTTGCAGCCGGTACCCGCTTTCATCATCATTATCATCGCCGGATATGTCGTAGTGAAACGTCCAGTTTCCGCCGGGGCCGTGAAGCACATGGCCGATATCCCGCTCTCCGTCGGCGCGGAAACGGGTGACCCGGTAATGGTCACGATATTTGTCCCAGAGGCCCGCATCGATCCGCAGGTCTTCCGTCAGCGGCACCACGAGCTGATAGCCAGACTGGGGATCGCCGGCAGGATGACCGGGCTCGCGCGCAAGTTCCATCATGATGCGGCGAAAGCTGCGGGGGAGTTCCTGCGGCATGCCCATGACAGTCTCCATTTTCTTCAGGGCTTCCAGAACGGCACGGCGACCCTAGACATTAGATAGATGGGGCGTCGCGAGTTCCAGGCCATTCAACGAAAGGCATCTGCAATGAAGCATTCGATTCCGGCCGGAGGCCATGTGCTGGTGTGCGATGGCAGCAAGGCGCTGTTTCTGGAGAACATCGGAGACGAGAAGTTTCCAAACCTCCGGACGGCACAGGTAAGGGAAATCGAGAACCCACCGACGCGGGAGCAGGGTACCGAGCGGCCGACGCGCGTCTTCGAGAGCGTCGGAACGCAGCGCAGCGCCGCGGAACAGACCGATTTTCACGACCGGGCCGAAGAGCAATTCGCGCGCGAGATAGCTGCGGGCCTTGATGACGTCCGCCAGGCCGGAACATTGCGGTCTTTAATCGTCGTGGCGCCGCCGCGCATGCTTGCCGATCTTCGGCGGTTTTTCTCCGATCAGACCAAAGCTTTGGTGACGGCCGAAATCGACAAGGACCTCACGAAGCATCCGGTTCATGAAATCGAAAAGCATCTCACCGGCCAATAGTTTTTATTGTTCGTATGGAAGCATAAATATACCGTGGTAGGCCAATATATGATCGTGTAAATACAGATTTCGCTTACAATATACTATATGACACTTAGGTGTTTCTTTATTGTATGCGTATAAGTCAGATTAGACTGCATATAAACTGGAATTATTACAATTATAAATTGCCTGTTTGTTTATTGACAACTTGGTGGTCCTGGGGTCTCCGTGCGCCTTGCCTGCTACGGCTGAGTCCGGCGGGTTCAATCTTGCCGAACGCACCCTGGAGACCTTCCCATGCATTCTTTCCGCACGATGATTTCGGCGGCCGCGCTCAGCGTTGCCCTTGCGGCGCCGGTTACAGCCGCCACCCAGCCTGACGCTGTGGTCGCAACCTATGCCGATGTCGCCGAGGCGATCTATTCCGACAGCCTCGTAACGGCCAAGGCGCTGCAGAAGGCTGTCGATGCCTTCATCGCCGCGCCGTCCGACGAGACACTGAAGGCGGCGCGCGAAGCCTGGAAGGCGGCCCGCGCGCCCTATCAGCAGAGCGAGGGCTATCGCTTCGGCAATGCGATCGTCGACGACTGGGAGGGCAAGGTGAATGCCTGGCCGCTTGACGAGGGCCTGATCGACTATGTCGAAACCAAGAGCTACGGCGAGACCTCCGACGAGAACCCGCTCTATGCGGCCAATGTGATTGCCAACAAGAAGCTCCGGCTCGGCAAGGACGAGATCGACGCCACGACCATCAACACGGAAGTCCTGCAGAGCCTGCAGGAAGCCGGCGGTGTCGAATCCAATGTCGCGACCGGCTATCACGCGATCGAATTCCTGCTCTGGGGCCAGGATCTCAACGGTACGGACGCCGGCGCGGGGGAGCGCAAGGCGAGCGACTTCGATACGAAGAACTGCACAAACGGCAATTGCGATCGCCGCGCCCAGTATCTGAAGGCCGCCACCGATCTTCTGATCTCGGATCTGGAAGAAATCGTCGCTGCCTGGAGCAAGGACGGCGATGCACGCAAGGATGTCACCGGCAAGAGCGCCGACGATGGCCTTGCGACCATTCTGACCGGCCTCGGTTCGCTGTCCTACGGCGAACTCGCGGGCGAGCGCATCAAGCTCGGCCTGATCCTCCACGATCCGGAAGAGGAGCACGACTGCTTCTCCGACAACACCCACAACTCGCACTACTATGACCAGATGGGCATGATCGCGATCTACAACGGTAAGTACACGGCGTCCGACGGCAAGGTCACGGAAGGACCGAGCCTTGCCGCCTACGCCGCCGAGAAGGCGCCGGAAGAGGCCAAGGCCCTGGATGCCGCCTTCGACGAGACGGCCGCCGCGATGAAGGTCATGAAGGACCGTGCCGACAGCGGCAAGGAAGCCTATGACCAGATGATCGGCGAGGGTAACGCCGAGGGCAACAAGATTGTCCAGGATGTGGTCTACTCGCTTGTCGCCCAGGCCCGCGCCATCGAAGCCGTGGTGGCCAAACTCGGTCTCAAGATCGAGCTCGAAGGTTCGGACAGCCTGGACAACCCGACCGCCGTCCAGTGAGGACTGAATGCCGACGCGGCGCGTAATACTCGGCGGGCTCGGCGCGGCGGGAGCTTTGGCTCTCGCCGGAACCGGGAGCCGGGCGCGCGCCGCGTCATCCTTGCAGCCGGCGCCCGCTGTTGCCGCCCACAGGCTGCACGAATTCGAGATCGTCGCCGCCGAGCACAGGGGCGGAATTGTCGGCGCCGCAGCTCCGGACGCGCCGTTCTGGCTTTACAACGACACGCCGTTCTTGCCGCTGCGCGTCAAGCGCGGAGACACGATCCGCGCGCGTCTCAGGAACCGGCTGCCGGAGCACACAGCGATCCACTGGCACGGCATTCGCCTGCCGAACAATATGGACGGCGTGCAGTATGTGACCCAGCCGCCGGTCGAGCCGGGGCAGGACTTCACCTATGAGTTTTCGCCGCCGGACACCGGCACCTTCTTCTTCCATTCGCATTGCAACGGCGTCAGCCAGATCGGCCGTGGACTCGCAGGTGTACTGATCGTCGAGGGCGACGAACCCGCCGCGTTCGACGGCGAATATGTGCTTGCGATGAAGGACTGGCGGCTTGGCGAGAGCGGAGAGTGGCTGCCTTTCTATACCGACGAGGGCGCGGGCCGGGCGGGCACGTTCGGCACCGTCCGCAGCGTCAACGGGCAGCAAAGCGTCGAGCACCTTGTTCCCGCGGGTGCGGACATCCGCGTGCGCGTTCTAAATATCGATCCGACACGCATGATCGATCTCGGCGTCGATGGTGCCGAGGCCTGGGTGATCGCCACCGACGGAAATCCGGTCGATCCGTTTCCGCTGCACACCTGGCGGATGGGCGCCGCCATGCGCGCGGATATTCATATCCGGACACCGAAGCAGGGGCAGGTCTTTCGCGTGCTCGACTATTTCGCCGCCACGCCGTGGCCGCTCGCGACGTTTACCTCCGGTCAGCCGAGGGGGCCGGAAAAGCCCGCCGCGCCAAAGAAGCTGTATGCACCGCATGTACCCCGCGCCAATCTCGCCGGCGCCGAGCGCCTGACATTCAGGTTCAGCGCGGCGGCGGGCGCGGTCGCGTCGATCATCGATGCGTTTCCGCCCGGCGATCCGCTGGCGCAGCAGATGCTCGACAGCCTTTGCGCGGGCAATCGCGGCCTTTGGGCGATCAACAAGACACAATGGCCAGCCGACGGCCATCTTCGCCTGCCGCCGCCGCTTGCCGTGCTGCAGCAGGGACGCAGTTACATTTTCGATCTCGTGAACACGACGCCCCATCCGCATCCGATCCATATGCACGGCCATACATTCGAGGTGTTGTCGGCATCGAAGCAGGAACTTCCGCGCTTTCTGGCCGACACTGTGATCGTGCAGCCGAAAGAACGGGTGGAAATTGCCTTCGTCGCTGCTGCCGGCGGGTGGATGCTCCACTGCCACATCCTCGAGCATCAGGAGAACGGCATGATGGGCTGGCTGAGAGTGGTGTGATGCGCAAGGCCGGGATCACCGTCGCAGTTCTGTTCGCTGCAACCGGGGCGCTGGCCGGCGGCCGCGATCTTTCCATCGCCATCGGCAAGGCGCTGTTCGAGCGCGCCTGGGTGCCGGCGCCGTCATCGACGCTCGCCAATGACGGGCTCGGCCCGCTGTTCAACGCACGGGCCTGTTCCGCCTGTCATCAGGGCCTCGACCGCGCGGCGCGGATTCCGAACGGGCAGGGCGGCTTCACCCATCAGGGCATCGTGGTGAAACTGTCCGATGCCGATGGGCGTCACGATCCATCCTACGGCGGACAGTTGCAGACGGCGTCAATACCGGGATTTGAGCCCGAAGGCCGCATCACCAAGACGGATGCCGGCGCAGGCGTCGGCGATCTCTCATTCGGGCCAATGGCGGATGAAACGCGCGCGGGTCTTCGCGCCGCACCGGCGCTGCGGGGGCTCGGACTTCTGGCGGCGGTGCCGGAAGAGGCGGTTCTCGCCAACGCCGATCCCGACGATCGAAACGGCGACGGCATCTCGGGACGCCCGAACTGGATCGCATCGCCGGATGGCAGCCACAGGCTGGGACGGTTCGGACTGAAGGCCTCCGGCGTCTCCCTGGCGGCGCAGACCGAATTGGCCTTCGCCATGGACCTCGGCATGTCGACGCTCGGACAACCTGCGCTGGCAGGCGACTGCCTCAACGAGACCTGCCGTGCCGCGCCGCACGGGGGAACGCTGACAGAGCCTGAAATTCGTCACGATCTCGTTGCCATGCTTGCGGATTATCTTGCCAACGTCCCGCCGCCGGAATCCATGACGACACTCGAAGGCGAAAAACTGTTTGCCGCTGCCGGCTGTGCGTCGTGTCATGTGCCGTCGCTGCCGTCCTCGCATGGCGAGGTCCGGGCGTTTTCGGATCTTCTGCTGCACGATCTGGGCGATAGTCTTGACGGCGGAGCGACCGAGCCCGGCGTTGCGCCGACGGAGTGGCGCACGGCTCCCTTATGGGGAATGTCCCGTGCCATTGCCGCGAAGAGCGGCCTGCTGCACGATGGCCGCGCCGCCGGAGTCGCTGAGGCGATTGCCCTGCATGGTGGCGAGGCCTCGGCCGCGCGGGCGAGATATGATGCAATGAAGGACACCGACCGCGCGGCACTCGTGCGCTATGTCGAAGGACTATGATGCACAGACTCGGCGCGCTTGCGTTTCTTCTTCTTTCGGTTCTGCCTTTGCACGCACAGGAGAACGTTCCTCCCGCCAGCAACGTCGATCACAAGCTGCTGGCGCTGCGCATCGCCGAAGAGTTTGCCGAGCCGCGCTATGGCGTGCTGCTGACCCGGATGCAGGCCCAGGAAGCCGCATGGACGGAATTCTGCGCAGCGGAACCGGAGCAGAGGAATTTCAGCCGCCTCACCGAACAGTTCGCCAACGCCGTCAACGCATGGTCGAGCGTGGAACTGCTGCGCTACGGTCCGGTGTCGGACGGCTTCCGGTACGAGCGCATTGCTTACTGGCCGGAGCGCAAGAACGATGTCGAGCGTGGGCTGCGGCGCATGCTGTCCGAATCCGATGTATTGACGCCGGATGCGATGTCGAAGAAGAGCGTCGCCGTCCAGGGCCTCCCTGCGCTCGAACGTCTGCTTTACGAGGGCAATGCGCGTGATGCGCTGGTCGCATCGGGCAATGCGCAGAAGCGGCGTTGCGCGGCGGGCGTCGCGATATCCGGCAATCTGAAGAATGTCGTACAGGACATCGTCAATGGCTGGGGGCCTGCGAAGGACCAGATCAGGGCCGATGACACGATTGCCCGCGAAGTCGTGACGCGGTTCGCGACCGATCTTCTCACCGCCTATCAGGTGGTCGGCGATCTGAAACTCGATGCCGTGATGGGCAAGACGGCGGCCGATGTGAAGCCGAAGGCGGCGCAATGGTGGCGCAGCGGGCTCTCAAGCCAGACGATTGCTCTCAATCTTCAGGCTGTCGCGGATCTCACCTGGATCGTCCTCGGCCCGGGTGATGCGGGAACCTCGACGGTCGGGGCCATCGACACGGCGAAAAAGCTGGCGGAGGAGCTTCCCCTGCCGCTTTCGGAAATGGCGGCCGACGACGTGCAGCGCAGGAGGCTGTTTCTGCTTCGGGACGCCGTTCGCGGCGCGCGCGATCTCTCGGGCCAGTATGTGCCGCCCGCGCTCGGGATCACGATCGGATTCAACAGTCTCGACGGAGATTGAATGAACATCGACCGGCGCTCGTTCTTGCTGGCACTCGCGAGTTCCTTCGCGGTCGGCCCGGTGCGCGCGTCTGGCGGCGAGCGTCTTTACGTGTCGGCGGTCAACGACGCCGCCGGCGTCTCGCACGTCGCGGTTTTCACCACCGATGGCGGCACTTTGTTCAGGACGAGATTGCCCGACCGCGGGCACGACATCGCGCTCAATCCGGTCAATTCCGATCTGGTCGTGTTCGCGCGCCGGCCAGGCGACTGGATGGCGGTGGTGAACCGCTTTTCCGGCGCGGTGAAAGTCCTCGTGCGCAGTCCCGAGCGGCGTCACTACTACGGGCATGGACTCTATTCGGCTGATGGCCGGCTGCTTTACGCCACGGAGAACAATCTCGAGAGCGGGCAGGGCGTGCTCGGCGTCTACGACGTCGCGAAGAACTACGCGCGCATCGGCGAACAGCCGACACATGGCATCGGTCCGCATGATGTCGCATCCGTGCCCGGCGGGGAGTTTCTGCTGGTCGCCAACGGCGGCGCGCGCACCGATCCCCAAACCGGCCGCGAGATCCTGAACAAGAGCCGGATGGAGCCGAGCCTTGCCCTGGTCGATCCGCGTACCGGCGAGGCGAAGAGCAAGGTCGATTTCGGTCGCGATATGTCCGGTCTGTCGTTTCGTCATCTCGCCGTAGCGCCTGACGGTGAAGCTGTGTTCGCCTGCCAGTACGAAGGCGAGATCGAGGAGATGCCGCTTCTTGTCGGCACCGTGCTGCCGGACGGCAGGACGCGCATGCTGCCGATGCCCGACGAGGATCTATACCGGCTCAACAACTATCTCGGCGCGGTCGCGCTCGATGCGTCGGGGCGCATGATCTGCGCCACAAGCCCGCGCGGCGGCATGGCGGCGTTCTGGGACCGGGAGACCGGCACATATCTGGGCCTTGCTTCAATGCCCGATGTCTGCGGCGTTGCGGCGATGCCGGAGAGTGGCGTGTTTGTCGTGTCGTCGGGTAATGCTGGGGTGCGCATGGCGCGCGCCAGCACCCACGATCTTCTCCGCGTCGGCGGCAGCGATCTGGACCGCTATATGTGGGACAACCACATCAGGGGCTGGGATTCCTAAGGCGCATTGTTGCCGAGAAGGCGGGCGCGGATGTTTTCCAGGCGGCCGAGACGTTCGGTGGTGCCGCCTCCCTCAAGTTCCGTCACGCGCGCGATCATCGCCTCTGTCAGCGCAAACAGCGCCGACAGAGAGTCCCAGGCTCCGGCGCTGTCGGTCGGCGCGACAAAAACCTGCGATGCAAAATGCGACACAGGAGCGGCGCGGCTATCGGTGAACAGTATGACGGTCGCGCCCTGTTGGGCCGCTATCTCGGCGAAGGCAACGACATCGGGTGCATAACGGCGGACGTCGTACACAACGACGATCGACCGGCGATCGACATCGATCAAACGGTCCGGCCAGGTTGCCGAAATCGATCCGATTTCCTCCACCCCGCCGCGCACGATTTCGAGATGACGGACAAGATAGCGCGCAAGCGGCTGCGTAAAGCGGCCGCCGACAGCCAGCATCGGCCGTTTGCGATCCGCCAGTGCCCGCGCCGCGGCTTCGAAATCCTCGCGCACCACCATCGAAAAGGCCGTATTGACGTTGTCGGCCATCTTGCTGGCATAGCCGGCGAGCCAGTCTCCATCCGCCGCGGTCGGCCCGCGCGCCACAATGCGCGCGAGCGGCGATGAGCGTTCGCTCGAGACTTCCCCGCGCAGCCTGTCCTGAAGGTCGCGATAGTTTGAAAAGCCAAGCTTGGCGGTAAGGCGCAGGATGGTCTGGGAACTGACGCCACTTGCGCGCGCGAGCCTTGCCAGAGGATCAAGCCCCGCGACAGGATAGTGATCGCGAAGATACAGCGCGGCCCGCCGCTCCTGGGCTGTCAAACCCGGCAGCGCGCTGTTGAGAACGTCGGCGACCGATTCTGCTGCTTGTTTGTTCATATTTCTCAAACATTTGCCGGGTTTTCCGGCACCTCGTCCGGGCGCTCCGCCGAATGGCTTAAACATTCCATGTTGACTGAGTATGAATAGACTGGAACGATCATTCCATTCAACCAAGGGCGCGGGAGAAGACCCCCTGGGCGAGAAAATACCGGCGAAGGGGCGTGGAAGCCGGGTAGACGCCTTCCGTTGCAAGCGTGGTCGTCGGGTCTGCCCTTGGGAGGCGTCCCGTGCCTAAAGCCATCGTCGCTTATGTCCGGTTCATCGATTCGGTCAGCCATTACATCGGGTTGTTCGCGATGTATCTGGTGTTCGCGATGCTCGGCGTCCTGCTCTGGGCGTCCTTCACCAAAACCTTTTTCCTGCCCTCGAACTGGACCGTCGAAATGGCCCAGTTCATCATGGTCGCCTACTATCTCCTCGGCGGGGCCTATTCTCTGAAGAACGACGAGCATGTCCGCATGGACCTGCTGTATGGCGGATGGCCGACGCGGCGCCGGGCGCAAGTCGATCTTTTCACCGACCTCACACTCATCTTTTTCCTTGTGATGCTGCTGATTGGCGGTGTTCTCAGCACGATCTATGCCTTCGATTACGGCGAACGCAGCTATTCGGCATGGCGCCCGTACATGCTGCCGATCAAGCTCGTGATGACATTCGGCATCTTCCTGACGTTGCTGCAAGCCGTCGCCATCTTCTTCCGTGACTGGGCCACCATAAAGGGCAAACCGCTTCCATGAGTTACGGTCTGATTGCCCTTCTGATGTTCTCTTCGATGATGCTTCTGCTTCTGACGGGGCAGAGGGTTTTCGCCGTGATCGGCTTTGTCGGCGCGGCGGCTGCTCTTTTCCTGTGGGGTGACGGTTCGTTCAATCTTGCGTTCTCGGCTTCGATGAAGCTGATGAAGTGGTACCCGCTGCTCACGCTGCCGCTGTTTGTGTTCATGGGCTATATGCTGGCGGAGTCGCATATCGCCGACGATCTCTACCGCATGTTCCATGTCTGGATGGGGCCGGTGCGCGGCGGACTTGCGATCGGCACCATCCTGATGATGGTCATCATTTCCGCGATCAACGGTCTCAGTGTCGCCGGTCTCGCGGTCGGCGCGACGATCGCGCTGCCGGAATTGCTGCGACGAGGCTATGACAAGATCATGGTGACCGGCGTCGTGCAGGCAGGCTCGACGCTCGGCATTCTCGTGCCGCCGAGCGTGGTGCTGGTGCTGTACGGCATGATCGCGCGCCAGCCGGTCGGCAATCTCTGGATGGCGGGGGTGTTCCCCGGTCTCCTGATGGCGGCGTTGTTCATCCTTTACATCGTGATCCGCTGCTGGCTTCAGCCCAGTCTGGGGCCGCCGCTGCCGAAGGAAGAGCGCGAGTCCATCACGTGGGGCGAGAAATTCCGGCTGCTCAGCGCCGGCATCGTTCCGCTGGCCATTTTTGTTTCCATGACCGGCCTGTTTCTGACCGGCGTCACAAGCCTTGTCGAAAGTTCGGCCGTCGGCGCCGTGGCGTCGATCATCGCGGCTCTTCTCCGTGGGCGGCTGACGTGGAAAGTCCTGCATGAGACGACGCGCAAGACGCTGGGCATCTCGTGCATGTTCTTCTGGATCATCACGGCGGCGCTTTGCTTTGGTGCGGTGTTTGACGGACTTGGCGCCGTCAAATCGATCGAACGCCTGTTCCTGGGGGATCTGGGCCTTGAGCCCTGGCAGATCCTCGTCCTGATGCAGCTGACCTTTCTGGTTCTCGGTGTCTTCCTCGACGACACCGCCATGCTCGTCATCGTGGCGCCGCTCTTCATTCCGCTGGCCGGGGCCCTTGGATTTGATCTTGTCTGGTATGGCGTGCTGTACACCATCACCTGCCAGATCGCCTATCTGACGCCGCCCTTCGGGTATAATCTCTTCCTGATGCGCGCCATGGCGCCGCCGGGCATCAGCTTGCCCGACATATACCGGTCGATCGTCCCGTTTGTCGGGATTATGCTGCTGACACTTGTCATCATCGGGATCTTTCCCGAGATCGCGACGTGGCTGCCGAACCACGTCTATACAAAAGAATAGGCCGATGTAGTGTAATGACAGGAGCGAACGATGACTGACACACCCAACACAAAAAGCAGGCGTGAGTTCTTCAAGACAGCCGGCGTCGTTGCTGCCGGCGCCGCGGGCGCGACCACACTGGGCGCTCCGGCCATCCATGCCCAGGCGCCGATCAAGTGGCGCCTGCAGACCTATGCCGGCGCGGCCCTCGGTCCCCATGTGACGAAGCCGGCGATCGACATGTTCAACAAGGCCGCGAAAGGCGAGGCCGAGATCGAGCTGTATTATGCCGACCAGCTCGTCCCGACCGGCGAGCTGTTCCGTGCACTGCAGGCCGGCACGATCGACGCCGTGCATTCGGACGACGACTCGATGGCGGCGCCGGTCGAGATCTCGGTGTTCGGCGGATATTTCCCCTTCGCCACGAAACACGCGCTGGACGTGCCTACGCTGTTTCATCAGTATGGTCTCGCCGACATCTGGCGCGAGAACTACAAGAAGGCCGGCGGGGTCGTCTGGCTCTCGGCGGCCGGTCAGGACCCGTGCAACTTCAACACCAAGAAGGCGCTGAACTCGCTCGACGACCTGAAGGGTCTTCGCCTGTACACCTTCCCGACCGCGGGCCGCTTCCTTGCCCAGTTCGGCGTTGTGCCGGTGTCGATTCCCTACGAGGACGTGCAGGTCGCCGTACAGACGGGTGAACTCGACGGCATGTCGTGGTCCGGCATAACCGAAGACTACACGGTGGGCTGGGCGGACGTGACGGACCATTTCCTGACCAACAACATCTCGGGCGCCTGGATCGGCTCGTGGTTCGTCAACGAAAAGAAGTGGGCGGACTTCCCGGACCATCTGAAGGCGCTCTGGCAGGCCTGCGTCGAGGCCGGTCACGATTATCGCTACCAGTGGTACTGGGGCGGCGAAGCCAAGCTCCGCGCCACCGGCACCAAGCTGAAGCTCACGACGATTCCGCCCGAGGAATGGCGTCAGGTAGAAGACGCCGCGCTGAAGTTCTGGGACGAGATCGCCGCCGAAAGCGAAGAGAAAGCCAAGGTGGTCAAGATCTTCAAGGACTACAACGCGATTCTCAGAAAGGCCGGCGGCCTTTACAGCGCCGGCTGATGTCTCGGGTCTGAAACTATGGCGGCCGGGCCCCGATGCCCGGCCGCACCCCCACAAGAACAACCGGACGGAACGCCATGGACTCCCGCGATGTAAAGACCGCCGCCGACGCCAGAAAGATCGTCGAGGAACGCGGGCTTGAGCATGTGAAGGTCGGTGTCGTCGATGCCGACGGCATCATGCGCGGGAAATACATGTCGAGACCAAAGTTTTTCTCCGCGCTGGAGAAGGGCTTCGGTTTTTGCGATGTCGTGCTCGGCTGGGACTCGAACGATCAGCTCTATGACAATGTGACCTATACGGGCTGGCACACGGCCTATCCCGATGCGAATGCCCGCATCCTTCCCGAAACCTGCCGCGACGTTCCGTTTGAAGGCGACATGCTGTTCTTCCTCGGTGAATTCACCGAGAAGGCGGAAGCAGTTTGTCCGCGCGGCACGCTGCGCCGCGTTCTGGAGCGCGCGAAGGGGCAGGGCTTCGATGTCGTCGCCTCGGCCGAATTCGAGTTCTTTCTCTTCGAGGAAACGCCGCATTCGGTACGCGAAAAGGCCTATCGTAACCTGAAAAACATCACGCCGGGCTTCTTCGGCTATTCGATGTTGCGGTCGTCCGTACACGCGGATTTTTATCACGATCTTCTGGCGCTCGGCCAGGATATGCGGTTTCCGATCGAGGGCCTTCACACCGAGACGGGCCCCGGCGTGCTCGAAGCCGCGATCGAATATTCTGGCGCCCTGGAGGCGGCGGACCGCGCCGCGCTGTTCAAGACCTTCACCAAGGTTCTGGCGCAGCAGCGGGGCTGGATGGCGACGTTCATGGCCAAATGGTCGAAGGACTGGCCCGGCCAGTCCGGCCATCTGCACGTGTCGCTGACGAAGGACGGCAAGCCCGCCTTCCACGACGAGGGCAAGCCCTACAACATGTCCGACACAATGCGGTGGTTCGTCGGCGGTCAGCAGAAACTGATGCCGGAGCTGCTGGCGATGGTCGCGTCCACCGTGAATTCCTATACGCGGCTGATCCCCGGTTTCTGGGCCCCGACCGATGCCACCTGGGGCGTTGAAAACCGCACGACCGCCCTGCGGGTCATTCCGGGTGCGGCAAAGAGCCAGCGGGTGGAATATCGCGTGGCGGCTGCCGATATAAATCCCTATATCGCGTTCGCCGCGGCCATCGGATCAGGCCTTTGGGGCGTGGAAAACAGGATCGAGCCGGAGCCCGTTGTGGAAGGCAATTCCTATGCGCTGCAGCACAAGCCGGAGCTGGCCCTGCCGCGCTCTCTGATGGAGGCCGCCGGTCGCCTGAAAGCGTCAAAACCCGCGCGCGATCTGTTCGGCGACGACTTCGTCGATCACTACGCCGCGACGCGCGAGTGGGAAGAACGTGAATTCCGCCGCGCCATCACCGATTGGGAAATGGCGCGGTATTTCGAAATCATCTGAGTCTGGAGAACATCGTGGGAGAGATCGTCTGCATATCGCCCGTGGACGGGCGAGAGGTCGCGCGCCGGAAGACGGCCAGCGCGCCTGAAATCGACGTCGCGCTGAAGGAAGCGCGCGCCGCGCAGGCCGCATGGCGCAAGACGCCACTTGCCGAACGCAAGGCGCTGGCGCTCAAGTTCATGGACGCGCTGCTGAGCCTCAATCAGGAAGTCGTGCCGGAACTCGCGCTGCAGATGGGCCGGCCGGTGCGCTATGGCGGCGAATTTCGTCCCGTCGAAGAACGCGTGCGGACGATGATCGAGCTTGCGGACGCCTCGCTCGCCGATATCGTTCCGAAGCCGCGTGATGGCTTCAGGCGCTTCGTCCGCCGCGATCCCGTGGGTGTTGTCCTGGTCATCGCGCCGTGGAACTATCCGTTCCTGACAGCCGTCAATACCATTGTGCCGGCGATCATTGCGGGTAACGCCGTCATTCTGAAACATGCCTCGCAGACCATTCTCGTCGGCGAGCGCTTCCAGCAGGCTATGGACAAGGCCGGCGCGCCGAAAGGCTTGTTCCGCAATCTCGTCCTCTCTCATGACGACACCTCGAAAATCCTGTCCTCGGGCGGAGTCGATCATGTGAACTTCACCGGCTCGGTCGAAGGCGGCCGTTCCATCGAGCGCGCTGCCGCCGGGACGTTCACGACCGTCGGTCTCGAACTCGGCGGCAAGGACCCGGCCTATGTACGGGCAGATGCGAATTTCGACTATGCCGTCGAGAATCTCGTCGATGGCGCGTTCTACAATTCCGGCCAGTGCTGCTGCGGCATCGAGCGTATTTATGTGCACGAGAATCTCTACGGCCGGTTTGTCGAAAAATATGTCGACCTGACGTCCAGATATGTCCTCGGCAATCCGCTCGACGAGGCTACGACGCTCGGCCCGATGGCGCATACCCGGTTTGCGGATCTTGTGCGCGACCAGACCGCCGAGGCGCTGGCCAAGGGCGCGAAGGCTCATCTCGATCCGAACGACTTCCCGGCCGACAAGGCCGGAACGCCCTATCTCGCGCCGCAGGTTCTGACGAATGTCGATCACTCGATGCGGGTCATGGTGGAGGAGAGCTTCGGCCCGGTTGTCGGCATCATGAAAGTGAAGTCCGACGAGGAAGCCCTGAAGCTGATGAACGACAGCCCGTACGGACTGACCGCATCGATCTGGACGTCGGATATAGACAGGGCCGAGGAACTGGGCGAGCAGGTCGAGACCGGGACGGTCTACATGAACCGCTGCGATTACCTCGATCCATCTCTCGCCTGGACCGGCGTCAAGGATACGGGCCGCGGTGCGTCGCTGTCCGAACTCGGCTATGCGGCGCTGACGCGTCCGAAGAGCTTCCATTTGCGCGAGAAGATTTGACAACGGGCCACGCGGCGCTGTGAGCGCCGGGTCATATGAACATTAGAGCCGAGGTTATGATGAGTGCTGTGCTGACGGGCGCGTGGAACTATCCGACGCGCGTATTGACCGGCCCGGGCCGGATTTCGGAGCTGGCGGAGGCCTGCAAGGCCGCAGGGATCTCGCGCCCGTTGATCGTGACGGATCGCGGGCTCGCCGGAACGCCGATCCTTGAAAAGGCGCGGGGCGTGCTGAAGGCCGCCGGGATGACGGACGATGTGTTCTCCGACGTCCAGGGCAACCCGACCGAAAGCAATCTGAATGCCGGCGTGGCCGCGTTCCGCACCGGCAAACACGATGGCGTCGTCGCCTTCGGCGGCGGCTCGGGCCTCGATGTCGGCAAGCTCGTCGCGTTCATGCCGGGGCAGACGCGCCCGGTCTGGGACTTCGAGGACGTCGGCGATTGGTGGACGCGGGCGGACACATCGCGGATCGCGCCGATCGTCGCCGTGCCGACGACCGCGGGCACGGGTTCCGAGGTCGGTCGCGCGTCGGTTCTGACGAAGGAAGACACGCACGAGAAGAAGATCATTTTTCATCCGCAACTCCTGCCGAAGATCGTCATTGCAGATCCGGAGCTAACGGTCGGCCTGCCTCCGTTCCTCACATCCGGCACGGGTTTTGACGCGCTGGCGCACTGTATCGAGGCTTATTGCGCGCCGGGCTTCCATCCTATGGCCGACGGCATCGCGGTCGAAGGCATTCGCCTGATCGCCGAGTATCTGCCGCGTGCGTACAAGAATGGTACCGATATCGAGGCTCGCTCGCGCATGCTGGCCGCTGCATCGATGGGCGCGGCCGCTTTCCAGAAGGGACTCGGCGCGGTGCATTCCGTGTCCCATCCGGTCGGTGCGTTCTACGACACCCATCACGGCATGACGAATGGCGTCATGCTTCCTTACGTTCTGGCGTTCAACCGCAAGGCCGTTGAGGACAGGGTGGCGCTCCTCGCGCGCGTGCTCGATCTCAAAAAACCGGGTTTCGACGGCGTAATGGAGTGGCTTCTGGCTTTCCGCAAGGAGCTTGGCGTGCCGCACACGCTGGCCGATCTCGGTGTCAAGGAGGACAAGGTCGCCGAACTTGCGGAGCACGCCGAACGCGATCCGTCGACCGGAGGAAATCCCGTGCCGATGAAGGCGAAGGATTTCGAGGTTCTGATACGCGCCGCCATAAGCGGCGACCTCGGAGGCAAGTGATGGGCCGTGCTCCGCGCCTTCTGGTCGTGGAGGGAAACACCGCGCGCGCGCGTGCGAAGCAGGCGGAGTTTACCGGACAGACCTATAGCCAGTCCTATTCGGATGTGCTGCGGACGATCGCGCCGGAGGCTATCGTCGATATCTGCTTTCCCACCGACGAAGGCGCGAATATCCCCGATCCGAGCGGCATCGCCGGGTACGACGGCATCGCCATTACGGGCTCTGCGCTCAACATCTACGATGAACGTCCGGAAGCCGTTCGCCAGGTCGAGCTGGTGCGTCAGATTTTCGACACCGGAGTGCCGATGTTCGGATCTTGCTGGGGCTTGCAGGTCGCCACGGTGGCGACGGGCGGAACGGTAGTGCGCTCGAGGAATGGGCGGGAAATCGGCCTTGCCCGGAAGATTGTGCTGACCGAAGCCGGACACGGTCATGCGATGCACGAAGGCAAGGGCCCGAGTTTCGATGCCCCTGCCGTGCATACCGACGAGGTGGGCGAGAAGCCGGCCGGCATGGTCGTGACGGCGACGAATGCCCATTCCGAGGTGCAGGCTGCGGAAATCGTGCGTGGCGAGTCCACATTCTGGGGGGTGCAGTATCACCCGGAGTTCACGCTCGGCGAAATGGCGGGCATCATGCGCCGCTATGGCAAGGTGCTGGTCGAGGAGGGGCCGTTCCGCGATCTTGATGAGCTGACGCGCCATGCGGAAGATCTGGAGACTCTCGGCAAGGATACGTCACGTAAGGACATTTCATGGCGTCTCGGCTACGATGCGGATGTGCTCGATCCGCGTCGGCGTCTGACCGAGATTCGCAACTGGATCGAAAGGCTGGTCCAGCCGGCCATGAGCAAACGGGGCAGGGCATGACCGGCCTGTGAAAAGGCTCGTCATCTTCGATTTCGACGGAACGCTGGCCAATTCCTTTCCGTGGTTCTGCGATGTCTTGAATGATGTCGCGCGCCGCCATCGCTTCCGGCAGGTTCAGTCGGCCGAGCGCGAAGAACTGCGCGATCTCGGCGCGCGTGATATCCTGAAAGCGCTGAATGTGCCGCTCTGGAAGGTGCCGCGCATCGCTCGCGACATGCGGGCGATGAAGCAGACTGCCGACATCCCGCTGTTCGACGGCGTGGCGGCGGCGCTCGGAGATCTGAAATCGCGTGGCGTCGCGCTGGCGATGGTGAGTTCCGACAGCGAGGCCGGCATCCGCCGCACGCTCGGCCACGAAACGGCGGGGCTGTTTGAGGGCTATTTTTGCGGTGCGGCGCTTTTCGGCAAAGCAAGGAAGTTGCGGCGGGCAATAGGAGCGGCGGGCGTTTCACCTGCCGATGCGGTCTATGTCGGCGACGAGATACGCGACGCCCAGGCTGCCCGCGATGCGGGAATGAAATTCGCGGCCGTCACATGGGGGTATTCCAGCCGCCGGGCGCTGTTGTCATGCGCGCCGGATATCGTGCTCGACGAGGTCGTGGATATCGTGCGGCTGGCGGGCTTTAAGGCTTAAGAAGCCGAGACCCTTGTTGCCACTGCATTTTGCGCTCTACATTCTCCCGGTGCGGAGGTTTCGATGCAGCTTGGAATGATCGGCCTTGGGCGGATGGGCGCGAATATTGTGCGCCGTCTGCTCGTCAAAGGCCATTCGGCCATTATTTACGACCGCAACAGCGAGACCGTGGCGGCACTCGCCAGGGAAGGCCCGTTGGGAGCGTCCGATCTCAAGGATTTTGTCGGCAAACTCGAAAAGCCGCGCACCGTCTGGGTCATGGTGCCGTCAGGGCCGATCACCGAAGCTGTCATCGCCGAGGTGGCCGCGCTGCTGGAGCCGGGCGACACGATTATCGATGGTGGCAACACCTTTTGGAAAGACGACCTGCGTCGCGCGAAGGAGCTTCGCGAAAAGGGCATTCATTATGTCGATGTCGGTACATCCGGCGGAATATGGGGTGTCCAGCGCGGCTATTGCCTGATGATCGGCGGCGAGAAAGAGGTGGTCGAACGGCTCGATCCGATTTTCTTCGCGCTAGCACCGGGCCACGGCGATATTCCGCGCACTTCGGGCCGCGAAGGAGAATACGCTCGCGCCGAGCAGGGCTATATCCACGCCGGGCCGAACGGCGCCGGGCATTTCGTGAAGATGATTCACAACGGCATCGAATATGGCCTCATGCAGGCCTATGCCGAGGGCTTCGATATTCTGAAGAATGCGTCTTCCAGCCGTCTGCCGGAAGAAGAGCGTCTCGATATCGACATCACCGAGGTCGCCGAAGTCTGGCGGCGCGGCAGTGTCGTTACAAGCTGGCTGCTCGACCTGACCGCGGCCGCGCTGGTCGAGGAGGGCGATCTAGGTTCCTACTCGGGCTATGTCGACGACAGCGGGGAAGGACGCTGGACGGTGCAGGCGGCCGTTGCCGAGGCCGTGCCGGCCGAAGTTCTGACATCGGCGCTCTACACGCGCTTCCGCTCGCGGCAGGATCATACCTTTGCCGAGAAAGTCCTGTCCGCCATGCGCAAGGGCTTCGGCGGCCATCTCGAACCCAAGGTACCGCCGCCCGATGTCGACAAGTAGCGATCATGTGAAGCCCGATCCGGCGGATCCGTGCGTCTTCGTGATCTTCGGCGCATCCGGCGATCTGACACGGCGCCTGCTCGTGCCGGCGCTGTACAATCTTGCGGCCGAGGGATTGTTGTCGGACGGGTTTCGCATTCTCGGTGTCGCGCGCGCGGAGATGTCGGCGGATGCTTTTCGCGCCCATCTCGAAAAGGGCCTTGCCGAATTTGCAACTCAGAAGGTGGACGCGGCCACCGCCAAATGGCTGCTGTCCTGCGTCAGCTACCTGTCCGGCGATGTCGACGACCCGGAGACTTATGCCAAGCTGAAGACGGAACTGGAGCGTCTTGAGGCGTCGGGTCTCAGCCAGGGCAACCGGCTGTTTTATTGCGCGACGCCGCCGCAGGCCTTTGCGCCGATCGCGCTGCATCTCGGCGCCGCGGGCTTGTCGGAAGAGCGCGAAGGTGGTCCGTGGCGGCGGCTGATCGTCGAGAAGCCGTTCGGCACCAGCCTCGAATCCGCGCGCGCGCTCAACCGCGAGCTTCTCAGCGTTCTCGACGAGGAGCAGATTTTCCGGATCGATCATTATCTCGGCAAGGAGACCGTCCAGAACATCCTGATCCTGCGCTTCGCGAACGGACTGTTCGAGCCCATCTGGAACCGCAACCACATTGATCATGTGCAGATCACCGTGGCGGAAACCGTCGATGTCGGTACGCGCGGGAAATTCTACGATGCGACCGGCGCGCTGCGCGACATGGTGCCGAACCATCTGTTCCAGCTGCTGTCGCTCGTCGCCATGGAGCCGCCGGTGCGGTTCGAGGCGAATTCCGTGCGCTCGCAGAAGGCCGAAGCGCTGGATTCGATCCGCATTCCCAATGCCGAGGAGGCGCTGCGCAATTCCGTCCGCGCGCAATACCGGCAGGGAAAGATCGGCGACCGCGAGGTGACGGCCTATCGCAAATCGCCCGACGTCTCGCCCGGCTCGACCACTGAAACCTTCGTCGCGCTGCGTCTGGACATCGACAACTGGCGTTGGGCCGGCGTGCCGTTTTATCTGCGCACGGGAAAGGCGCTGGCGAAACGCCGCACCGAGATCGCGGTTAAATTCAAGCAGGCGCCGGTCTCGATGTTCCGCAACATGCCGATGGAGGCCCTCGGCGACAATCTTCTCGTCATTGCCATCCAGCCGGAAGAAGGCATCAAGCTCCACTTCAACGCGAAAGTGCCGGGGCCGGAGATCGAGATCGTCCCTGTCGGCATGACGTTTGAGTACAAGGACTATTTCGAAGCCGCGCCAGCGACGGGCTATGAAACGCTGATCTATGACTGCATGACCGGCGACGCGATCCTCTATCAGCGCGCCGATGGCGTCGAGGCGGGATGGCGTGCGGTCGAGCCGTTCATCAAGGCATGGCGCGAAGCCGGGGCCAAGGGCATCGAAACCTATGATGCCGGCAGCGAGGGTCCGGCGAAAGCAGACGAACTTCTGGCGGGCGATGGCCGTGCGTGGCGGAGCATCGCCGATGGCGGGTGAGGTGAAAGTCTTTCCGGATCGCGAGGCGCTGGGCCGCGCGGCCGCCGATTGGTTCGAGGCCGTCGTCGCGGAGAATTCTGGCCGTGTCGCAATCTGTCTCACCGGCGGATCGACGGCGGAAACGCTGTATGGACTTCTCGCCGCGCGCAAGCTGCCGTGGGAGCGCATGCATTTCTTCTGGAGCGACGAGCGGTTCGTGCCGCCCGGCGATCCGCGCAACAATGCAAGCGTCTCGCGCCGCCTTCTGCTCGACAAGGTTCCGGTTCCCGCCGCGCATATCCATCCGATGCCGACCGGCGTTGCAAGCAATGAGGAAAGCGCGGCGCGTTACGATGCGGAGCTCAGGCGCTTCTACGGCGCCGATAAACTCGACCCCACGCGGCCGCTGTTCGACCTCGTGCTGAGCGGCATGGGCGATGACGGCCACACGGCGTCGCTGTTTCCGGGGCAGCCCACGCTTGAGGAGCGCACGCGCTGGTGCATCGCAGCCGAGCCGAAGCACGATCCGTTCGTGCCGCGCATGACACTGACATTTCCGGCGCTTGAAAGCTGCCGTGCTTCCGGCTTCTTCGTCACGGGCACTGGCAAGGCCAAGCGGCTGAAACAGGTTCTCGCAGGCGCGGATTTCCCCGCCGCGCGCCTGAAGCCCAACGGGCGGCTGACCTGGTTCGTGGATCGCGCCGCGGCGGGATTAACCGAATAGGAGCGGGTTCGGCCTATCGTCCGGCATCCCCGGCGGTCTTGGCGAAATGACTCTCGCATTCAAAATCTATCTCGGCGCGGCGCTGTTCGGCGTGCTGAGTTATTTTCTGCCGCCCGCGCCGCGCGATCTCAGCGGCTTCATGCTGCGCAGCCAGGACATGCCGGTCCTCATCCTTTCGACGCTGCTGCTCGGATGGATGCTCCGCCGTCCGCCGAGGATTTCTGCGCCCGATTTCAGCGGGCACGAACGCGTCGTCTCCATTCTTTGCGCACTCGCCGCGCTCGCCATCGGCTATGTCGGCGCGCGCACCGCGGCGCTGAGTTTTCCGCTGTCCATGGACGAATTCATGGCGGTATTCGATGCCGGCATTCTCGGTGGCGGCCATCTCGCCGCGCCGATCGATGCCGCGTGGCGCCCTTATGCCGATGCGCTGCAGCCGATCTTCACGATCGTCACGGAAGGCAACCGGTCCTGGCTCTCGAATTATCTTCCGATCAACGCCGCGCTAATCGCCGCCCTTGAGGCGCTGGGGGACGGGCGGCTTGCGCCCCCCGTGCTGGCGGCCATATCGCTGCTCGCGCTTTATGCCGGCGCGCGACGGCTCTGGCCGAAACGTCCGGATGCCGCGCTCGTCGCGGTCATTCTTCTCTTCACGTCCTCACAGTTTCTCGTCACGGCAATGACGCCCTATGCCATGACGGCGCATCTTGCGCTGAATCTCATCTGGCTTGTGCTGTTTCTGCGTGGAACGATCCCCGCGCATGTCGCGGCGCTCGCGGTCGGCTTTGCGGCGACCGGGCTCCATCAGATCGTCTTCCACCCGCTTTATGTCGCGCCGTTTGTATTGGCGCTGTGGATCGACCGCCGCTGGGCAACGGCGGCTCTCTACACCGCCGGTTACGCCGGCATCGGTCTGTTCTGGATTTCCTATTGGGGATTGCTGGTTCCCGGCGTTCCCGTGGCGTCCGGAGCCGGGCTTGAGGGTCTCCTCGTGCGCGCGGCCGACATGCTGCGGTTCGATCTCGAAGGCGTTGTCCTGATGCTGCGCAACATGACGCGGCTGATCGCGTGGCTCAATCCGTTCGCGCTGGTTCTTTTTGTTCTCGCACTGCCGTCGATCCGGCGCTGGCCGCGGCCGCTGCCGGAGCTTCTGGGCGGCGTCGTGCTGACGATCGCCGTCATGTTCGTGCTGATGCCCTATCAGGGCCACGGATGGGGATATCGCTACCTGCATGGCCTGCTCGGCAGCGTCGTGCTCATAGCCGCCTATGGCTGGATTTCACTGCCGCGCAAGGAAGCCGTGCCGATGCGCGGCGTCTTTGCCATATGCACGATTTTCGCACTCGTGATGCTGCCGCTGCGCATGTATCAGATGCACAGCTTCACGAAGCCCTATGCGGATGCTTATGCCGAAATCCGCAATGCGGATGCCGATGTCGTCATCGTCGATCCGAACGAGATCTGGTTCGGCGGCGATCTTGTACGCAACGATCCCTATCTCGGAAACCGGCCGAAGGTGATGGTGCTGAACTATCTGGATGAGGCGGAAATTGCAGACCTCTGTGCGCGGTTCAAGGTCGGACATTTCGGCGGGGAGAATGCGGAATCCTTCGGCCTGCGGATCGTGCCGGAACACCCAAGCCCGCATATCGCCGCGCTTCGGAGCGTATTGGTTGCGCCGGGCTGCAGCGAGTAGGCAGCCGCGGCCGTATTTTTCAAGCCGGGTTTCGCACCAAGGCCCACCGGGTGGCCGCGTAGTTCCAAAGAACAAGCACGCAAGTGGAGAGTGGCGCGGCGGCCCAGACCGGCATCCCCAGAACATCAATCAGCACGAACAGCGCCAGAAGCGATAGCGGAAAATTCGCTGCCATACCCAGAACGTAACGGGCAAAGGAAGGGTTTTGTACGGACGTGCGAAACGTGAACCTGTGATGCAGAAGATAACCTGCCACCACCACCACGGCGAATGAGACGATGCTGGACAGGATATAGTGCACGCCGATTATGTCGCCCATGATCAGGATGGCGTTATGCAACGCGGCGCAGAAGCCGCCGACGGCGAGAAAGCGCACGCCCGTCATCGCCGTTCCGGCTCCGGCCGGCAGAACATCACATAGATGCAGGCGTCGTTGTCGATGAGGCGCTGAGGTGTAATCAGGTCCTCAAGGGCCGCGCGTGCGTTCATGAGGCTTGCAATGACTCCCGCAACCGCGTGGCCGACCACCGGTATTTTCCGGAGGAAATGCACAAATCCCATCATGCGGAAAATGGTTGTCCAGCCAAGCGGGCCGACGACCGCCTCGCACCCCTCGACCTTGAAACCGCGCGTTTCGATGTCGTTGCGAAGTCCCTCGCGGGTCCAGCGGCGGTGATCTTCAGGGTGCGGATGGTAAAGCCATGCGCCATGTGTCGAGAGTATCATCCAGCCATCGGGCTTCAGGGCGCGCCTCGCCTCAGCGAAGTACATATCAAGATCGCGTACATGTTCGAGAACCTGAAACGACAACACGATATCGGCAATGCCGTCGTCGCAAAGCAGTCGTCCGTCATCGGTGATACGAAGCTCCGCGCCCGATCCGAAGTCTGCCCCAAGATAGGTCACGCCGCGATCAATGAAGAGATCGGCGTAGGGTTTGGAGCCACATCCGAAATCGACCGCCGTCATGTCAGGCGACGCGCGTTCCGACAACACTCCGATCGCCTGGCGCAATTTTCGGAGAACCAGCCAGTCCGTATCGAAGATGCGCGGAGAGCGGCGGCGCATCTGTTCGCCGGCAGATATGCTCATACGGCATTATCCATCATATAGCGCGCCTGCGTCTTCAGGCCCGGACCTGTCCACGGGCGCACGACCTTTCTGAACAGGGCGTCATAGGAATCCGCAGCCCGCTCCCAATTGTAATGCCGTCGCGCGAAGGCCGCGCGCCGATCGGCGGCCGAATCGGGTTCGCCCAGGGCATGCTCGATCTCGCTTGAAATTGCGGTTGCCGTGACAGCGGGCCAGCCGGGCTGGATGTGAACCGGATAAAGGAACGGTTTCGCGGCAGCGTGCGCTTCGGCGGTTTCGCTGCCGCATATCACCGGAAGACCGCAGGCAAGCGCTTCCTGAATCACGAGCGGATATCCTTCGCCGACACTCGGCAGGATGAGCATGTCCGCTGCATTGTAGAGTTTCGTAAGAGAAGCCCCTTTCAACCCATCGAATACGACGACATTTGGTAATTGCCACGAGCGCGGATCGACCGGACCCCAACCCGCAAGAGCGAACGTGACGTCGGGGCGCGTGCGCGCAAGACGTTCGAGGATCGCAAGGCCTTTCTTTTCAACAAAGCGTCCGACGAACAGGGCAACCGGCGTTCGTGCCGGGAGCCCGAACTGCTTCCGGTTGCGGGTCTTGGCCCGTGCCGAAATCGGCGGTTTGAAAACCGCTGTATCGACTCCGTTGAAGATGACTTTCGGGCGCTGCCTGTAGGTCAGGTCCCCAAACTCGCGCGCCACCGCGTCACTGATGAATACGACCTGATCCGCGCGCCGCAGGATCGGCTTTGTCACAAGAGCGGTCGCAAGCTTCATCAGCGCGCGCAACAAGATGTTGCGATACGGAACATTGCCGATGTGCTGGACAACGATCACCGGGGTTCCGTGCGCGCGCCCCCGCAAATAGGCCAGAACATGCAGCGGGTATACGGCGTCATGGATGACCACGACGTCCACATTGCCGAGTTTCGCGTTGAGCGGTTTGTAGACCGATGGGAGTGGCAGGGGAAACGGAACACCAAAACGTTCGGTGATGTTCAGCGCACGAAGCTGGAGCGCTTGTCCGGCATTCCTGGGCGGCAGCTCAGGACCGGACGCAATCCATGTAAGCGCATGGCCATGCTTTTTGAACTCGCGTGCCAGCTTTCCGGCGACGATCTCGATGCCGCCACGGTGGGCTTCGAAATAGGCCGAGAGCATTGCGATCCTGAGGACCGCCATGTCCTTAGCTCGCTTTCGCAACAGGCGTCTCCTGTGCAGGCTCAACGGTTTCGGGTTCGGACCTTCCGCGCAAGAGCGCGGCTTCGTTGTTGCAAACGACGGCGAGCAGGAAACCGCCGAGCATGTTCTGCACGCCGATGGTCATGAGCGCCGTGCCCGCGACTGCAGGCAATACGCTGCCGATCGCCTGGAACCCGTGGGCCGACCAGAAAACTGTGATCGCTGCGAGAGCAACGATGCCAATGGTCAGTACCGCTATGCCTGAGAGCAGCATCGTCTCGAGGGTGAGCACGGGTGCAAGCCGGCTTGTGATGCGGCCCGGCTGGCGATAGCCGGACTGGACGCCATAGAATTGCGCGGTGATGCCCATCAGCATTGCGAGATGGCTGAGTGTCAGCCCGGCGCCCGCGAGAATAGTCCAGTAATTGCCGAAGATGCCGTTCGGAGGCGTGAGTCCGGCCCACTCGGCCGCCGCGAAAAGAAGCACCGTCAGCGAGATCGCGCCGATCGCGCCCGCCGGAACGATGAACGACCACAGCGGGCTGAGCATGAACAGATAACGCAAATGCCGCCAGCCGTCGCGCCACGGGCGCAGATGCGGCGGCCGATCGCGGAGATCGGGTGACAGTGTTGTCGGCACTTCCGCGATCTCGAATTTCAGCAGCGCGGCCTTGATGACCATTTCGCTGGCGAATTCCATGCCGGAGCCGTTGAGCCGCAGCCGCTCGAAGGCGCGGCGCGTCAGCGCGCGCAGGCCGCAATGGGCATCGTCGATTTTGGTATTGAACAGGATGTTGAGAATTCCTGTCAGTACGGGATTGCCGATATAGCGGTTCTTCCATGGCATGGCGCCCGGCGCGATGCCGCCCTTGAAGCGCGATCCCATGCAGAGATCCGCGCCGCGCATCAGTTCTTCGACCATCGGCACGGCGTCGAGGAAATCGTAGGAGCCGTCGGAATCGCCCATCACCAGATAGCGGCCTTTGGCGGCGCCGAAGCCGGCGCTCAGCGCGGCGCCGTAGCCGCGCCGGGGCACGCCGACGACCCGGGCGCCAAGCTTGCGGGCAAGCGCCTGACTCCCGTCGGTCGAGCCGTTGTCGGCGACGACGACTTCGCCGGTCAGCCCGTGCCGCGCGTTCAGAACGCGCAGGGCTTCCTGGGCCACCGCCACGCAGGGGCCGAGCGAAAGCGCCTCGTTCAGGCAGGGCATGACGATGGATACGTCCGGCGGAGTGCGCCTGCTGCTGGGGTAGGGTTTCTCGGTCGGCATGTCAGCATCCGATAAAGACCGAGTCCGCTTAAGGACGGGTGAAGGTCCGGCGAGGCCGTGGCATCGGAAGGCCGGGCAGGGTATCACCATGCCATGGATGACCAGAGCCCCTTCGTCGCGCTTGAAGGTGTAACCTTAAGGCGTTCCAACAGAACGGTTTTTCAGGATGTGTCGCTGCAGATTGCCGGTCGGCGCGTAGGCGTCATCGGCAATAACGGCTCCGGAAAAAGCTCGCTTCTGAGGCTCGCGGCCGGGCTGCTGATGCCCGATGCCGGGGTGGTTCGTGTGATGGGCCGGCCGACGGCCGAGGGCAGGCCGGAAACCGGTTTCCTTTTCCAGAACCCCGACCATCAGATTCTTTTTCCGACGGTCGGCGAGGAAGTCGCGTTCGGGCTTATCGAAAAAGGCATGGACCACGCGGCGGCCGGAGTAAGGGCGCGCGAGCTGCTTGCTCTTCATGGCTGCGCAGGTTGGGAGAAGAGGGCGGTCCATGAACTGTCCGAGGGTCAGAAGCAGCTTGTCTGCCTTATTGCGGTGCTGGCGGCCGAGCCGGATGTTCTTCTGCTCGACGAGCCATTCTCCAGCCTCGATCTTCCAACACGTTACGATTTCAAGGACCGTCTGGCGGGCATCAATCAACATATCCTGATGGCAAGCCACGACCTTGATCTTCTGTCCGATTCCGGGTTCGACCGGGTGATATGGCTCGACGGCGGCCGCGTCCGCGCCAACGCCCCGCCTGAATCCGTGATTCCGGCCTATCGCGCCACGGTGACTGCAGCCGGCAAGGCCAGGACCGCATGATCTCCGGCTATCTCTCGCGACAAAGCTGGCTCCACCGCGTCCCCGCTGGTGCAAAGCTTCTCGCGCTCGCCGCGGTCAGTTTCGCGGTTCTGCCGGTTCAGGACTGGCGCCTTCTCGCCGGCGGGTTGTTCCTGGTCGTGGCCCTTGCCGGAATACTGGGAACGGATGCGCTCCGCCGCGTACTTCTTCTGCGTCCATTGCTGCCGCTGCTCGCGGTCATCTTTGCGCTTCATGCGCTGGCGGGGGATTGGCAGGCGGGCATCGGCTCCGTCGCGCGGCTGCTGATGATGGTGATGCTGGCGGATATCGTCAGCATGACCACCACCATGCAGGACATGATGCGGGCGCTGATGCCGGTTCTGCGCCTGCTTCGGCCCTTCGGCGTCAACCCGCGGAAGGTCTCGCTCGCGGTTTCGCTGGTCGTTCGCTTCGTGCCGCTGCTCGCATCGAACTGGGAGGCGCGCAGCGAGGCCTGGCGTGCGCGGACCGGCCGCAAGCAATCCTGGCGGCTCGTCGCGCCTTTCCTTGCGGAGACTCTTAGAATGGCCGATCAGATTGCCGAGTCGCTCGACGCGCGCGGCTTCGGACGCAGGGGGTGAAAGAGCGATGTTTCGCGAGATTGGGCTGATCATTCTGTTCGCGGCGATCATTGCGGCGCTCGGTCTCGTGCCGAGGATCGATTTTCCATTCCTCGGCGGTGTTCCAATCACGGCCCAGAGCATGGGGGTCACGCTGGCCGGTGTTCTGATCGGTGCGCGCAACGGCGCACTGGCGGCGGCCGTTTTCCTCGTCGCCGTCGCGTTCGGCATGCCGCTTCTGGCGGGAGGCCGGGGTGGGCTCGATGTCTTTACAGGTCCGACGGCGGGTTTCCTGATCGGCTTTGTGCCCGCGGCCTATATCACGGGCGTTCTGTTCGGCGCGTTGCGCTGGGGCGTCTTTCTGGCGGCGCTTTTTGCTGCCTTTATCGGTGGCTACGTGGTGCTGAACATGATCGGTATTCCGGTGCTGGCGTGGGTCACCGACAAATCGATGCGCGAGGCCGTCGGAGTGGCCGCCGGTCTTCTTCCGGGTGGCATCATCAAGGCGTTTGGGACGGCGATCATCGCCTATCTGCTCGCCGGCATGAATTTCGGGCGAAACTGAGGTTTTATGTAATGACGACCAAGGATCTCGTCCGCATTGCCCTGTTCGCCGCCATTATCGGCGCCCTCGGGATTTTGCCGAAATTCGACCTTCCACTCGCGGCAGGAGTTCCGGTCACGGCACAGACGCTTGGGGTCATGCTTGCGGGCACCGTGCTCGGCCCGCGGAACGGCGCGCTTGCGGTCGTGCTTTTCCTGCTTATCGTCGCGCTCGGAGTGCCGCTGCTGGCCGGCGGTCGCGGTGGGCTCGGGGTATTCTTTGGGCCGGGCGCCGGCTTCATATTGGGCTTCATTCCAGGCGCGTTCGTTGCGGGTCTGATGATGACGCAGTTGCGGCAAATCCCGGCAACGGTCGCAGCCATGGCCGCGGCGTTCGTTGGCGGAGTATTCGTCATCTACGCCATCGGCATTCCGGTTCTCGCGTGGAAGACCGACATGAGCCTCCTTCAGGCGACGGCGGCGAGCATGCTTTTCCTGCCCGGTGATCTCATCAAGGTCGTCCTGACGGGTTTCATCACCCGGACGCTGCAAAGCGCCGTGCCCGACACGGCTGCCGGACACTGAATGGGTATCACGCGCCCTATCGCCGAGCATGCGCGGCGTCTCCCGGATGAGACCGCGATTATCTTTGAGGATCGCAAGACATCGCGCCGCGATCTCGATAACGCCGTCGCGCGCCTTGCCGCATTCATCGCGGCGCGAACACCCCGCGAGGGAACAGTGACGCTCGATCTCCCGAACGGGCCGCCATTGGCTGTACTTTTCCTTGCCGCCGCGACCGCCGGTCGCTGTGCCCAGATACTCGATCACGAATGGCCAAACGCGACCGTCAACAAAGTGGCCGCCTCGCTGAAACCCAGTATTGCGGTTACCTCGCGCGAGGAGTTTGAAGGAAAAGCTGTCAGGATCGACGGCGATCTACCGGTTCCGGAAATCGCCGATGCCATTGGCGCCCCGGCGGAGTTCCGCCGTGTTTCGGATGTCGATCAGGAGGCACTTTTCTACACGGGCTTCACGTCCGGCTCCACGGGAACACCGAAAGCGTTTTCTCGTACGCACAGGTCCTGGCTTGCGAGTTTTGCCAGTGCTCAGGACGAGTTCGAAATCGGCCCCGCCGATTGTGTCTTCGCGCCAGGACCCTTCAGTCATTCGCTGCCGCTCTATGCGCTTTCGAGCGCACTTCATGCCGGCGCGAAATTCGTGGTTGCCCGGGGGTTCCACCCGAATTCGGCGTTGCGAACGATCGGCGCACACCGCGTCTCGGTGCTGTATGGCGTGCCTTCGCAGCTCTTCCTGTTGATTGAGGCCGCCGAAGCCAGCAACGCGGTTTGCCATGGCGTTCGCCTGATATTGTGCTCGGGCGCAAAGTGGCCGCCTAAAATGGCCCCCCGATTAAAGAAGGTGTTCCCAAAAGCGCTGTTCGTCGAGTTCTACGGCGCATCCGAGCTGTCTTTTGTAACGCTGGCGCGCAGCGATGAGCGCATACCGAAAGGCTCGGTTGGACGACCGTTTCCAGGCGTCAACGTCAGCGTTCGCGATGCAAAGGGCAAAAACTGTCCCGCCGGGCGAACGGGACTGGTCTTTGTGGAAGGGCCGCTCGTTTTTGCGGGCTATAATGACGGCACCGACGTGCTGCGTATGGGCGATGCGCTGTCGGTCGGCGATCGCGGATTCCTCGACAAGAGCGGGTTTCTGCATCTTGAGGGTCGAGACGATCGCCTGCTGATTTCCGCCGGCCGCAACATTCAACCCGAGGAAGTCGAGACCGCTCTCAATCTCCATCCCGCGGTCGAGTCTTCGGCCGTGTTCGGCGTGGCGGACGACAAGCGTGGGGTGAGGCTGGCGGCGCTCGTGAAGCTGAAAGAGCAGAGCATAACGATGCCTGCGCTGACGGCGCATCTGCGCGGCCTTCTGCCTGCTTACAAGGTTCCGTCGCATGTCGGAATTGTCGCGAAATGGCCATCGACCCGTTCCGGAAAAAGTGATTACACCAAGCTGCAGAAAATCTGGAACGACGAGAAATACGAGCCCCTGGAATGAATGCGTTCATCATCGCCGCACGCCGCACGGCCGTTGCCCCGCGCAATGGAGCGTTCCGGGTGGCCGAGGCGCATGATCTCGCCGCGCCGGTAATCCGAGCGGTACTTGCCGACGCCAGTATAGAGTACAGCCAGGTCGACGACGTCATCCTCGGCAATGCGTTGTATGGCGGCGGCAATCCGGCACGCATGGCAGCGCTGGCCGCCGGGCTGCCTGACGAGGTTTCTGCGCTGACTATCGATACGCAATGCTGCGCGGGGCTTGACGCGGTTGCTCTCGCGGCGTCCCGCATCGCGCACGGCGAGGCGGATGTGATCCTTGCCGGCGGTGTTGAAAGCTTCAGCCGGTCGCCGCTGCGCTTTGTTCGGCCGCGCGGCCCGGACGAGATGCCGCTTGAATATCAACGTCCGCCTTTCGTTCCGTTTTCGGAACGCGATCCCGATATGATCGAGGCGGCTGCGATCCTTGCCCGAGAACTCGCTGTCACGCGCGTGGCGCAGGCGGAGTTCGCCGTTCACAGCCATAGCAAGGCTCTCACCGGGCCTGCGGCGGACGAAATCGTGCCGGTCGAAAATCTGCTCCGCGATGCCTTCACGCGCCGGCTCGATTCGGCCGTGTGCGCGCGGCTTCCGCTTCTCGCCGGGGATGCGAAGCATGGTGTGACAGCAGCGACGGTAGCAGTCGAGGCGGACGCGGCCGCTGCGGTTCTGGTCGTATCGGAAAGGTTCGCAAAGGAAGCCGCGACGTCCGTACGGATACTTGGGAGCGCACGGCGGGGTGGCGATCCGGAGCGGCCGGGCCTTGCTCCCGTCGCAGCGGCGCGAGCGCTTCTTGATCGGAACGGCGTAAAGCCCTCCGATATTGCGGTTGCCGAAATCATGGAAGCATTCGCCGTTCAGGCGATGGCGTGTATCGAGGGCGTCGGCCTCGATCCGTCCGTGACCAATATCGGAGGAGGGGCGCTCGCGCGCGGGCATCCGATCGGCGCCTCGGGCGCGATACTTTGCGTGCGGATGTTCCACGAAAAAAAGAAAGCCGCTGTTTCCAGCGGCTTCCGAGGTCTGGCGGCGATAGCCGCCGCCGGTGGGCTTGGGAGTGCCCTTTTATTCGGAGATTGACGCCACCTGGGTGCCGCCGCCTGCGCGGGCGAGACTGACGCGCGTCATTTGTGTGCTGTTGGCCGTCACGGTCAGCGAAATGCCGCTTCCCGAATTCGAGATGGTCATGGTCGCCGGTTTGGCGCCGCGGACCGCCAGAACGATCGTATTGCCCTTGCGGCGACCGGACAGGGAGGCCGAGCCGTTCACACCATTATAGGTGCCGGAATAGCGGCCGTTGGAGCCGGCGCGAAGCGTCGCCGAGATGTTCTTGCTCATCATGCCGGCACTGCAGGTGCCACCGATGTTCACCGTGGTTCCCGACGAAGTGCCTGAAACTTTGCATGAAATCTGATGAGCCTCGCCCTCGGCCTTCAGCCGGGCCTGCCCGCCGCCCGTAAACGAGCCATGGAACCGCTTCAGATAATCGGCCTCATTGGCCTCGGCGGCTCCAGAAAAGGCGGCAAAAGCACATATGGCCGCCAGCGCAAAGCGCGTCGGGTTCGTCATCCCACATCTCCAATTTCGAAGTGGCGGCCAAAAGCCCGTAAAATGGGGCATAAATAGGGGCCGGGCGTGGCCTCGAGGGGGCGGGCGGAAAGTTCCCTGGCCCAACTTCCGCCGGGGCGACGAATTCGTTATCAGATTCATTCATTGTGGACCGGGCACTTAGGGACGGAAGGCCACGTGAAATTCGATTTTCTGGCAGGCAAGGCGCATCAACCGGCCGCGGCTCTCCGCGACCGTCTGCCGCGCATCGCCGTGTTCGATTCAGGTCTTGGAGGATTAACCGTACACGCCGAAATCGCGCGTTTGCTTTCTGCGGATCTCATTTATGTCGGTGACACCGCTGTCTTTCCTTATGGAAGGTTGCCGGAGCGCGAACTCATCGAACGCGTGTCGGCCGTTATCGGCGAAGTCATCGAGCGTCACGTCCCGGATATCGTAGTCATTGCCTGCAATACGGCATCGACACTTGCACTGCCGGTTCTGCGCGCACAGTTCGCAATTCCCTTTGTCGGTACGGTTCCTGCGATCAAACCGGCCGTGGCCGGAAGCAGAAGCCGCTTGATCAGCGTGCTCGCAACGCCGGGCACGGTGGCCCGCGACTACACCCGCGAACTGGTCTCCGAGCACGCGAAAGGATGCGAGGTGACGCTCGTCGGCAGTGCGAGGCTCGCTTCCTACGCAGAGGCAGAGCTGAACGGCGTCCCCGCCGACGACGCCGACATTCTTGCCGAGATACGGGACGCGTTCGTTGAGAAGGGGGGGCAGCGAACCGACACGGTTGTTCTTGCCTGTACGCATTACCCGCTTATCGCCGCGCGGCTCGAGGCGCTCGCGCCATGGCCCGTCGCGTGGATAGATAGTGCACCCGCAATCGCGCGGCGCGTGACGTCGCTGGCGGGCGATGCCGCAGCGAGCATGACGAAAGCCACGGGGCGCGCGCTGTTTACGAACGCTGCCGGAATCACGCCGGCTTTGCGGGCTGCGCTGAAGGCTCGCGGTATCGACGATGTCGGCTTTCTCGCGGTGCCGGTGTGAGTCCCGCATGCTGAGCCTTCTCTTCCCCACGATGGTCGAGGTGAGCGGTCTGTTCGGCGATGTGCCGCATGAGGGCCACCTGACCGGTGTCGAGAAAGTTTTTTCCGATCCTGAAATGATGAAGACGTTGGGCGGCGTGCGGCCGCCCCAGGCAGCAAAAGCCTTCATCGGCCGCGAACGCGCGCATTGGCGCGAGCACAGCTTCGGCATCTGGTTCTTCCGCGGTCTCGAGACCGGATCGTTCGCGGGCTGGGGCGGTATCCGCCGCACCGAGCATGACGGGCAGGAGGTGGTCGAGCTTCTATATTCGTTGACGCCCGATCATTGGGGGCGCGGCTGCGCGACCGAGATCGGCAAGCTCGCAACACAGCTCGGGTTTGAAAATCTCGGGCTGACGGAAATCGTCGGCTTTGTGCAGCCTGACAATACGCGCTCCGAGGCAGTCATGCTGCGTTGTGGCTTTGCCTACGATCAGCCGATCGAACGCGCCGGCCTGCCGCATGGGCTGTACAGGCTCAGGCCCGGCGCACGCCGCGTTTAGGCGGCTTCCGGCACGCCGGGACGAAGACCGAGCAGGTGGCAGATCGCGTAGACGAGGTCCGCGCGGTTCATCGTGTAGAAGTGGAACTGATCGACGCCGCGATCGACAAGATCGAGTACCTGCTCGGCAGCAACCGCAGCGGCCACGAGCTGGCGCGTCGCGGGATCGTTCTCCAGCCCATCGAAGCGATGCGCGAGCCAGTTCGGCACGCTCGCGCCGGCTTTCTTCGCGAAATTCGAGACGGCGCTGAAAGAGTGGACGGGAGCAATCCCCGGCACGATGGGGAGCTCGATGCCCGCGCGGCGGACGCGCTCGATATAACGTTCGAACACATCGTTATCGAAGAAGAACTGCGTAATGGCGCGGTCCGCGCCGGCATCGATCTTGGCTTTGAGAATGTCGATGTCGGCCTCGAGGCTGCGGCTTTCGGGATGCGTTTCCGGGTAGCACGCGACCGAAATCTCGAAATCGCCTATCTTCTTCAGCCCGCCGACCAGATCGCAGGCATAAGCGTAGCCCTCGGGATGCGGCGTGTAGGTCGTGCCGATGCCAGCCGTCGGATCGCCGCGCAGGGCCACGATATGGCGGACGCCGGCATCCCAGTAGTCGCGCGCTACTTCGTCCACTTCGGTACGGGAAGCCGCGACACAGGTGAGGTGCGCCGCTGGCGGGACATTCGTTTCACGAACAAGGCGCGTGACCGTCTGATGAGTGCGCTCGCGTGTGGAGCCTCCGGCGCCGTAGGTGACCGAGACAAAGCGTGGCTGCAGCGGCAGAAGACGGGCGATCGACCCCCACAGCGCCTTTTCGGCTTCTTCCGTTTTCGGAGGGAAGAATTCGAAGGACACAGCGAGATCACGCGCATCGTCATTGCGACTGAGGCGTTCGGCAGGAGCGGGGGTCATGCAACAGCCCGGGTGGGATCGGCGGCAGGAAGATCGGTAATGACGCGCGGATCGCGCGCCAACCACAGCGAAACCGTGAGCTTGTCGCGCGTGCCACCGGGCGGCGCGAGATCACGATGATGTTCGAGCGTCAGCCCGGCTTTCGTCATCCATTGCTCAATGGCGTCGGATGCAAAACCGAGGCGGCGATGAGCGTGCGCATCGCGCAGGAATTCGAGCTCGTGCGGTGCGAAATCGACGATCAGCAAGCGGCCGCCGGGCGCGAGCGCGCGAGCAGCCTCGCGGATGGCGCGGGCAGGCTCGTCGAGGAAGTGCAGCACCTGATGGATCACGACGAGGTCAAAGCTCTGCGGCTGCACGGGCAGTGCATAGACGTCGCCCTGGCGCAGCTGGGCCTTTGAAAGTCCGAGCTTCGCGAGATTGGCGCGTGCGACGGCGAGCATGTCGACCGACAGATCAACGCCCACGGCGCGATCTGCCTGCGCGCCGATGATTTCGATGATGCGTCCCGTTCCGGTGCCGATGTCGAGCAGTGCGCGAACCGGCTTCTGGCCTATGGCATCGCGGATCGCAGTTTCGACCGCGGCTTCCTCGACATGGAGGGCGCGAATCTTCCCCCAATCCTTCGCGTGTTCGCGGAAGTAAGCGGCAGCCGTGTCGGCGCGTGCGGCGCGGACTTCGGCGAGGCGCTCACGGTCGCGGACGAGAACCTGCTCGTCCGGCGAAATACGAGCCACGACCGCTTGGGCGAGGGCGGCGCCGGGGCCGTCATGGCTGATGCGGAAGAATGCCCAGGAGCCTTCGCGGTGACGCTCGATCAGACCCGCACTCGCCATCAGCTTCAGATGGCGCGAGATGCGCGGCTGAGACTGGCCGAGAATTTCCGTCAGATCGGTAACGTTGAGTTCGCCATTGGCGAGCAGCGCGAGCAGGCGGAGACGTGTCGGTTCGCCCGCCGCCCGGAGGGCGCCGAGGACGACCGACAGAGGGGCTTCGCCACCCTTGCTGGCATTGCGATCAGACATAAAGATATCTTTATGCGCCTGCGGGTGCGGACGCAACATAAAAGCTCCGGAAGCGGTCTGGCTTCCGGAGCTTTTATGAAACCGGGAATGGCGGTGCCGCCGTCCGGAAAATTACTTCCTGGCCTTGGCCGGCTTGCGTTTGGCCGCAGGCTTTCTGGCTGCGGGTTTCTTGGCCGCGGATTTCTTTGCCGCCGGCTTCTTCGCAGCGGTTTTCTTCGCAACGGACTTCTTGGCGGCGGGCTTCTTTGCTTTCGGCTTCGCCGTCTTGGCCTTTGTCTTGGCGGTAGCGCGCTTCGGCGCAGCCTTCCTGGGCTTGGCCTTCGCCTTCGTCGTCTTCGCCTTGGCCGGTGCCACCGGAGACGGCGTCTCGTCGGCTATCGACAGAACCGAGTCCTTGAACCGGTCCCAAAATGATTTGGTGCTTGTTTTCGCCATAGCTGCCTCGCAAGTCGTGCGGCTTCCCGCGCCGCGAAAACGTACATTGAGGCAGGGCGAGTTCCAAGGCGAAGCCCGCCTGACGTGCAAATATTGTTGGGATTGCGCGTCAAACGGAACCGATAACGCCAGAATCAGCGCGAGAACTTCTTGTACTTAAGCCGTTTCGGCTCGACTGATTCGGGTCCAAGCCTCCGCTTCTTGTCTTCTTCATAGTCCTGGAAGTTGCCTTCGAACCATTCGACATGGCTGTCGCCTTCAAACGAAAGCATGTGCGTCGCGATGCGGTCGAGGAACATACGGTCATGCGAGATGATGACAGCGCAGCCGGCGAAATCCTCCAGCGCCTCTTCAAGCGCGCGCAGCGTTTCGACATCGAGGTCGTTGGTCGGTTCGTCGAGCAGCAACACGTTGGCGCCCGACTTCAGCATCTTGGCGAGATGCACGCGGTTGCGTTCGCCGCCCGAGAGCTGACCGACCTTCTTTTGCTGATCGGCGCCCTTGAAGTTGAAGGCGGAGGTGTAGCCGCGCGAGTTCACCTCTTTCTTGCCGAGATAGATGATGTCGTTGCCGCCGGAAATCTCTTCCCAGACATTCTTGTTGGGATCGAGACTGTCGCGCGACTGGTCGACATAGCCGAGCTGGACGCTTTCGCCGACGGTGATCGTGCCGGAGTCAGGCGTCTCCTGACCGGTGATCATGCGGAAGAGGGTGGTCTTGCCCGCGCCGTTCGGACCGATAACGCCGACAATACCGCCGGGCGGCAGCTTGAAGGTGAGGTCGTCGATCAGCAGCCGGTCGCCATAACCCTTGGTGAGCCCTTCGAAATCGATGACGTTCTGGCCGAGGCGCTCGGCAACGGGAATGACGATCTGCGCGGATCCGGGCGCCTTGTCGGCGGCCTTCTTGACGAGATCCTCATAGCGCTGGACGCGCGCCTTGCTCTTGGCCTGGCGGGCTTTCGGCGACGCCGAAATCCACTCGGCTTCCGCCGCGATCGCGCGCTGGCGTGCCTTGTCCTCGGACGCTTCCTGGGATAGCCGCTTCTGCTTCTGGCCGAGCCAGCTCGTGTAATTACCCTCGTAGGGAATGCCGCGGCCGCGATCGAGCTCCAGAATCCAGCCCGTGACATTGTCGAGGAAATAGCGGTCGTGGGTGACAATCAGGATCGCGCCCGGATAGGCGCGCAGATGGCCTTCAAGCCAGTTGGTCGTCTCGGCGTCGAGATGGTTGGTGGGTTCGTCGAGCAGGAGAAGCTCCGGCTGTTCGAGAAGGAGACGGCACAGAGCGACGCGACGACGTTCGCCGCCCGACAATACGTTCGGATCGGCATCGTCCGGCGGGCAGCGCAGCGCCTCCATCGCCTGGTCGACACGGGCATCGAGATCCCAAAGGCCCTGTGCCTCGATCTCGTCCTGCAGCTTCGTCATCTCGTCGGCGGTTTCGTCCGAGTAGTTGACGGCGAGTTCGTTGTAGCGATCGAGGATCGCCTGCTTTGCGGCGACGCCCAGCATGACGTTTTCGCGGACGGTCTTTGACGGATCGAGCTGCGGTTCCTGCGGCAGATAACCGACCTTCGCGCCTTCGGCGACCCAGGCTTCGCCGTTATATTCCTTGTCGATGCCCGCCATGATGCGGAGCAAGGTGGACTTACCCGAGCCGTTGACGCCGAGCACGCCGATCTTTGCGTCGGGATAGAACTGAAGGTGGATGTTATCGAGCACCTTCTTGCCGCCCGGATAGGTCTTGGACAGACCGCTCATGTGATAGATGAACTGACGGGCCATGCGGGCGCGCTCTCCGGTGCAGGTGGGATCGGAAGGGAAGTGTCGGCGCTGTTCTACCGGGCAGGGCGGGGATTTCAAGGCGCGTGTCCCACGACACGGCTCGCTTCGCGAATCCGGCTCGGGATGAGGCGCGCGAAATCGGCTCCCGTGTTTGGAAGCTCTGCGATCCAACGTCTGCCCTGTCTCCTTTCGCGAACCCGCAAACTGCAGTTCGCGTGGAGGGCGCGCGGGACGCCGGGAGATTGACCGCTCCCTCGGCGGCTCGGTCAGTTGGTAAGGGACCGAACCAGTTTTGCACTCACCGGGAAACGTCGTTCCCACGACGTCCCGCGCGCGGTGTGTGAGGCTTGCTGCCGAGGACCCCTGGAGGACAGTGGCTTGTTCTCCTCCATTGGCGGCCTCATCGACCTGCGTGTCCCGTTGGTACGGGTCCCACGTCAGGTCACCAAACCATCGGCCTTGGGCCTCCGGACAGGGCTTGCGAACCCCAACCGGCCACCGCACTCCCGATCCACCCAAACGACGCCTCGCGAGAGCGCCCTCCGTGACCGAAAGCACGCCCTGTGTGTCACAAAATAGGAATAAAGTCAATAACGATTGTCAGGACTCGGGCTCGATGGGCCCGCGGTCTGCGGCGGGAACGATTCCAAGCCGGCGGCCGCCGGCTTGTGGCGACTTTGTGCCGACGCGCGAACCGGAGCAGGCAAGGCGAGCAAGAGGAGCGTAAAAACGCCTTCAATATAGGCTGAAAACACTTCGGGACCGCTTGGAAGCTTCGCGCAATGAGCGCAGAATCCATCTCGCTTGTGGGTGCGAATTGTGAGAGGCTTCCGCGCCCTGAACAGTGCTGGGAACGGGCAGGAGAGATAGAATGGCGAAAGCGACGAAGGTCCCGAAAAAGATTGCTGGCCTCGCGATTCCACCGGCGGTTCGAAATTCAGCAGCCATCAGGGCGCTGTTTTCCGTCCCTGGCGGCCTGAAGCTGCTGGAAGAGGCGATCGAGGCGGGTGCCGCCGCTGCCGCTGCGCACATCAACAAGGGATCGAAGAGCCTCAAGAAGGCGAAGCCCAAGACCGCGAAAGCCAAGCCGGCAAAGACAGGCAAGGCGAAGAAACCTGCCAAGGCAAAGGCACCCGTCAAGGCAAAGGCACCGGCCAAGGCCGCGAAGCCGGCGGCCAAGAAACCCGCCAAGCCGAGAAAGCCGAAGACTGTAAAGACGCCGGCTCCCGAGACGGCCGCCGTGGCCGCCCCGCTGGTCTCGCAGCCTGAGCCCGCACCCGCGTTCACCCCGCCTGAGCCGGCGCCGACGCCCTCCGCGCCGTCGTGGTCGACCCCGCGCCGCGAGGCCAACGACTCCGACAATTTCTGATTTCTCCGGCGTTCCGGGCGGCGCGGGGGATCTCCGCCCCGTTTTGTTGGCTAGGGGGCGGGCGAAGGCCCGCCCTTTCTGGTTTCGGCAGACGTGACGGCGCCGTCCTTGTCGATCGTCGCAATGCGCCGGCTGCCCTGCCAGACCTCCAGGCCGTTCCCGGCGGAAAATATGCGAGCAGCCGCAATGGCGTCATCATCGTTCGTCACGGCCAATACTTCGGCCCGCACGATCCTGTTTTTGGCGTCCAGAATAAACGCGCGGAATGTGTTCAACCCCTGACCCTCTTAAAAGCCCACAAGCAGCTGGAAACCAGCCAACGTTCCCGCGCGTTGGAATTCAAACACATAGGTTAATGAGGAAAGGACCATTCCTCGCTTCTGTCCGCGCGGGGGCCAAATGACCAAACCGCTGATTCGTAAGCTTGAACAAAGCGATGTCCTTTCCGATGAGGAAAAGGCCGTGCTTGAGCGTTCCTTCACCCGAATCCGCGATTTCAAGGCGGACGAGGACATCGTCCGGGAGGGGGACCGCCCAACGGAATCCTGCATCATCGTCGAGGGGTTTGCGGCGCGCTACAAGCTGCTGCCCAGCGGGCGGCGGCAGATTTCCGCTATCCATATATCGGGCGATTTCGTCGATCTGCACAGTTTCCTGCTGAAGACGATGGATCACGGTGTTGTTACGCTGTCGCCGAGCCGCGTTGCCTTCGTGCCGCACGCCGTTCTGAACACGATTTCCGAACAGCATCCGCATCTGACGCGACTGCTGTGGCTCTCGACCCTGATCGACGCCGCCATCCACCGCCAGTGGCTGACCACAATGGGGCGAAGCTCGGCGGTCGCGCAGATGGCGCATCTTCTGTGCGAGCTGCATGTACGGCTGAATGCCGTGGGCCTGACCAATGGCATGAGCTTCCACTTCCCGATAACGCAGGAAGAACTGGGCGATGCACTCGGGCTGTCGACGGTGCATGTCAATCGTGTGCTGACGGAACTCAAGGCCGGACGGCTCGTTCAATGGGCTGGAGGCGGCGCAGTGACGATCCTTGACTGGGACCGGCTGCGCGACATCGCCGAGTTTTCGCCGACCTATCTCAGCCTGCAGAACGAGCCCCGATGACGTCGATCAAATTTGAACCAATGGAAGTTTTGACCAATGGAGGAATTTCCGACGGTCGCCTTGCGCTGGCGAACGGAAAACTGATCGCGGTCTTCATCCACTTGTTGCCGAGCGAGGCCGAGAGCAACGGGGCTTCATCCGAAGGCTGGTATCGCGAAGCGGGATTCGGTCCGTGCAGCGATTTTGCGACCGGGCGGCCGCCGCCGCTTTTCAGTTCGCTCGACGAAGCGCGCGGCTGGATCGAACAGCGGATCTACAAGCCCCCGCTCGGCGAGTAGTCATTGTCCCGAGTACAGACGCCGGTGAAGCTCACGGACGCGCGCGGCAAGCTCCGGCACGGGGCCTTCGACCTTGATGCCGGGAGCAATGTCCTGGACCGGAAGTGCGCGCACGGGCCCTGGCGGCACATTCATCTCTTCCAGCCATCCCGCCAGCTGCGCCGAGGAACTGGCGTAGACGATGCGGCCGAGGCCGACCCAGGCATGGGCGGCGGCGCACATCGGGCAATGCTCGCCGGATGTATAGACGGTGGCGGAGGCGCGCTCCGCCGGCGCCATGTTTTCGGCCGCCCAACGCGCCAGTGCGAATTCGGGGTGGCGCGTGCGGTCTCCGCCCGCGATGCGGTTGCGGTCTTCGCGGAGGATGTTGCCGTCGCTGTCCGCAAGAACCGAGCCGAATGGCTCGTCACCGGCATCAAGCGCTTCCTCGGCAAGAAGGATGCAGCGCTCGAGAAGGGCGAGGTCGTGCGCGTTCATGCGAATGCTTCCTTCCACCAGGCGCGCCGATGGGCGGCGAATGCATCCGGGAGCGCATGTACGATTTCGGCCATGCGGGCGTCGATCTCGGCGAGATAGAACGTCCAGTCCGAGAAACGCTCAATCGGCCTTTCGCCGTCCGAAATGCCGCGCAGGCCGATATAGCCGGCGCCGGCCAGCATGGCGGCGCGCAGCACGGCAAAGCTTTCCATGTCGGCCATGTCGGCGTCGAATGCGCTGTAGCCATGACCGTTGACGATGCCCCCGCCGGTCGACAGCCGCGCTTCCGGAATGCCCGGCAGGCGCGGAACGATGCGGACTTCCGCCGGCAGATCGAGGAACGGCGTCGTGCCTTTTTCGAAGCCGAGCGGGCTTGCGTCCATATCGCGGTAGGAGACCGAGGCGACCTGGAAGATGCCGGCCTGCGGCAGCGAGCGCGAGCCGGCCGAACCGAGATTCATGACGAGATCGGCCGGATGATCGGCAAGCGCCCGTGCGGTGCGGGCCGCAGCTTCGACAGGGCCGACGCCGGTTATGACCGGCTCGATATGGTTCCGCAGCGCGGCACCGTATTCGGCTTCGGTCGCCATGACGAACAGGACGCGCAGCGGGCCGTCGGAGGCGGTGTAGGTCTTGAGCATGATCCTGCTCCCCGCGCGTGTAACTACTCTACGCCGCCGCCGGGACGGATGCGGCGGCAGGGGATGCCTTCGAATTTCGCGAGCTCGGCCTCGACGAGATCGGCATGGGCGCGGTCGCGCGTCTCCACCGTGATGTCGAGCGTCGCGCCCTTGGCCGGCACGTCGAGATACAGGCGGCCATGGCTGACTTCGAGGATGTTGGCGCCGAGTTCGCCAAGACGCGTCGCAACCCGGCCGAGGACGCCCGGCTGATCGTTGAAGGTCAGGCGGAAGGCGCAGACGCGATGCTCGCGCTCAAGCTCGCGCACCATGATGGACGCGAGGATGCGCGAGTCGATATTGCCGCCGCAGAGCACGATGCCGACCTTCTTGCCGCGGAAGCGCTCCGGCGACCCAAGCATGGCGGCGAGGCCCGCGGCGCCCGCGCCTTCGGCCATGGTCTTCTGCAGCGTGGCGAAGGCATTGACCGCGCGCTCCAGCTCCGGCTCCGAAACGAGCAGGATTTCGGAGACGAGGCCGCGCACGACCGGCAGCGTCAGTGTACCGACATTCTTGACGGCGATGCCTTCGGCCAAGGTCGGGCCGCCTTTCGGGCGTTCCTTGCCCGTCATCGCATTGATCATCGACGGATAGAGCCGGCTTTCGACGCCGATGATCTCGATCGACGGCTTGAGGCCTTTCGAGGCGATGGCGATGCCGGAGATGAGGCCGCCGCCGCCGATCGGGACGACGATGATTTCGAGGTCCGGCGCGTCCTCGAGCATTTCCAGCGCGGCGGTGCCCTGGCCGGATATGATGGCGGGATCGTCGTAGGGGTGGATGAGGGTGAGCCCGTGTTCCTCGACAAGCTGCTGGGCGCGGATCTGCGACTCCGCCAGCGTTTCGCCATCGAGCACGACTTTGGCGCCGAACGCTTCGGTGTTGCGGATTTTCACCTGCGGCGTCTGCTCGGGCATGACGACGGTGGCGGGGATGCCGAGCCGCTGGGCGTGATAGGCGACCGCCTGGGCATGATTGCCGGCCGACATGGTGACGACGCCGGTCTTGCGCGCGGCCTCGTCGAGCGAGGACAGCTTCACATAGGCCCCGCGGTCCTTGAAGCTGTTCGTCACCTGCATGTTCTCATACTTCACCCAGACCTCGGCTCCGGTGAGCGTCGAGAGTTTGGGCGCCGGCAGAGTGGGTGTGCGGATGACCTGGCCTGCGAGCACATCGCGCGTGGCCTGGATATCGGCGAGGGTGACGGGAAGTTTGGACATGAACAGACTCGGACGGAAGGTTCGCAATTATACACAAACCTCATCCTGAGCCGCGAGCGAAGCTCGCGTGTCGAAGGATGGCCGCAAGATTCGGTGGTTGCCGCCATCCTTCGACACGGCTCGCCTGCGGCGAGTCCGGCTCAGGATGAAGATCGGGGTCAGCCCTTCTTCAGCTTCTCTGCGACAAAGGGCGCGAAATAAGTGATGACGGCGTCGGCGCCGGCGCGCTTGAACGCCAGGAGGCTTTCGAACACGGCGCGGTCGCGGTCGATCCAGCCATTGGCGGCGGCGGCCTCGATCATCGCGTATTCGCCGGACACCTGATAGGCGAAGACCGGACGCTGGAACGCATCCTTCACGCGCGCCACGATGTCGAGATAAGGCATTCCGGGCTTCACAATGAGTGCGTCCGCGCCTTCCTCGAGATCGAGCGCGGCCTCAAGCAGCGCCTCGTCGGAATTGGCCGGGTCCATCTGGTAGGTACGCTTGTCGCCGACGAGCACGGCATTGGTGCCGATGGCGTCGCGGAACGGGCCGTAGAAGGCCGAGGCGTATTTTGCGGCGTAGGAAATGATCTGGACGTCGGTGCGGCCTGCCGCGTCGAGCGCCTTGCGGATCGCGCCGATGCGCCCGTCCATCATGTCGGACGGCGCGACCATGTCGGCCCCGGCCTCGGCGTGCAGCAGCGCCTGGCGGACGAGGGCTTCGACCGTGGCGTCGTTGACGACCTCGGCACCGTCGAGCAGGCCGTCATGGCCGTGGCTGGTGTAGGGATCGAGCGCGACGTCGGACATGATGCCGATCTCGGGCACGGCGCGCTTGATGGCGCGCAGCGCGCGGCAGACGATGTTTTCCGGGTTCTGCGCTTCCGATCCGCGCGCGTCGCGCAGGGCAGGGTCGGTGTAGGGGAAGAGAGCGATGGCCGGGATGCCGAGGCTCGCGGCGCGCTCGGCCTCGCCGACCGCCTCGTCGATCGACAGCCGCTCGACGCCCGGCATGGACGGCACGCGCTCGCGCTGGCGCTCGCCCTCGATGACGAACAGCGGCCAGATCAGATCGTTCGCGGTGAGCACGTTCTCGCGCATCAGCCGGCGCGACCACTCCGCCTTGCGGTTGCGGCGGGGCCGGGTGGTCAGCCCAAGCGTATCGGTGCGGGAGCGCGGCGATTTCGCCTCACCCGTCTGGGACTTATTCGGAAAGCGGCCAACAGTATCGTGCATGGCTCCTGAATAGCACACTGGAACGGCTCCAGCCAAAGCGCGGCGATGCCGGCAACCATGACGTTTCCGGCAATCGGGGCGGCATTGACCCCCGGAACCGGCGCCCCTAGACCAGCCGGATGCTGAAGTTGCTTCGTCGCAAGGACGCGCCGCCCACCCCCGTGACCGGGCGGGACGACACCCATGTCACGGACTGGACGCAGAATCTGGTGCTGTTCTTCCGGATCCTGGCGCTGTTTCAGCTTGCCAAGGGCATGATCCACTGGGGTCTGCTGATCAGCATAAGCGACGCGGGCACGGGCCGGGTGGCCAATGAATATCTGGCCGCCAACATCTATTTCGCGGTTCTGGACCCGGTGGCGGGCGTCGGGCTGTGGCTCACCAGTTCCTGGGGCGCGGTGCTGTGGCTGCTTGCGGCGGTGAGCCAGATCGCCATCTGCCTCGGCTTTCCCGAAATATTCGGGCCGATGTGGCCGCTGATGGCGTTCAACGGCGTCGCCATCCTCTTCTATATCCTGCTGACCTGGAAAGTGGCTCAGGTCTCCGACGACTGAACAGGTCGGCCCCTACCCGCAGGGTATTCCCAAGCACTCATAAGAATAGATTTCCCTCTATGAGGGCTTAGTGGCGTCGGCCCCTGAGTCGAGTGCTTGTTTACCGGTTGTTCAGTACAAGAAATAAAGACAAATTTAGCTAAGGCTTTTAAGCGCATTTTCACGCCCCGCCGCCTATTCTTGGTTTTCAAGAGTGGGCAAGACCGTAAAGGCAACCCACGAATTTTCAGGGTGAGGCGTAACAATGTCTAAAACTGCTCACGCGCTTGTGGGAGGGGACGTGGCCG
>LNFM01000984.1_pt1 | contig 67042 bp, 62 predicted proteins | sample 596031 | NCBI WGS metagenome assembly LNFM01 (sample SAMN04254537, study PRJNA301005) | activated carbon metagenome | isolation source: dual media filters at the Ann Arbor, Michigan drinking water treatment plant | place: USA: Ann Arbor
ATCTCCCCGCTCGACGTTGGCGGGGATTTCCCGCAGCGGCTCGAACGCGCTTTGGCGGCAGGCAAGGGATTGATCACCGCCTTCCAGTTCCGGGTGAAGGATGTCGACAGCCACGAAGCCGCCGCTCTGGCCGAACCGTTGCAGGCGATCTGCGCTGCGCATGACGTGGCGTTCATCGTCAACGATTCGGTGTCGCTGGCCAAGCGGCTAAAGGCCGACGGGGTGCATCTGGGGCAGGACGACGGCTCGCCCCGCGATGCGCGCGAAGAATTGGGGCGCGAGGCGCAGATCGGGGTCACCTGCCACGCCAGCCGCCACATGGCGATGGCTGCGGGTGAGGCCGGTGCAGATTACGTCGCGTTCGGCGCGTTCTTCCCGTCAACCACCAAGGATAAGGGCCCGGACGCGGAAGTGCCCGATCTTGAGCTGCTGCAATGGTGGAGCCAGATTTTCGAGATCCCCTGCGTTGCCATCGGCGGCATCACGCCTGAAAACTGCGCCCCCTTGGTCGCAGCTGGCGCGGATTTCCTCGCCGTGTCGGGTGCGGTGTGGGGCGGTGATGAAGTCGCAGCGGTGCAAGCCTTTGCCAAGGCGTTGCGGGGGTGAAGCGCAGGCTGGCATGGCTGATGGTTGCAATCATCAGCTGGCTTGGCGGAGTGGCGGGCTGGATTGCCATAGGGCCATCCATCATCGGGGTAGAGCGGGGAGAAACCGCGATTGTATTGGGTGCAGCGGTTGATGGTGATGTGCCTTCGCCTGTGTTCGCCGCGCGGATCGATCATGCGATTGATCTCTACCGCGAAGGTCGGGTCAAGCGCCTGTTGCTAACCGGTGGGAAATCGCCCGAAGACCGGCTTTCCGAAGCAGAAACGGGCGCCGCCTATGCCCGAGACAGGGGCGTGCCAACTGCTGTGATCCTGCTGGAGAGCCAATCGAGCACGACGCGCCAGAATCTTGAAAACGCTTGGGCAATTCTTGGAAGTACGAGGGACGCTCCGGTCGTGATCGTCTCAGACCCGCTGCATATGCGGCGCGCGATGGCGATGGCGGCAGATGTCGGATTTAACGCATGGCCAAGCCCGACGCCCACGTCGCGCTATCGCAGCCTTGCCACCCAGCTACCCTTTCTGGCGCGCGAGGTGTGGTTCATGCATATGCACTGGCTGCTGCGAGTGTGACCTAATTAGCCCTGCCGAGCCGGGTGCAGATCAGCTTGCTCAAGCTCCCATCGGGGTTGAGTTTTTGCAAGGTGTTATCCCCAAGCCTACGGTAACGCTGGTCTTTCTTGGGGCCGCGGGTAAACACAACCTCGTCTCCGCGCAGCAGGTAAATGCCATTGCCCTCGGCATTGGCGTAGCTTGACGCGGTGCCGATGCGGAAACTTTCGGCCGGCACCACGCGGACAGCATCACCGCCTGCATCGCCCGGCAACGCGCATTGGTAGGTGCCATGCTGGAGAATGCCCAGCACCCCGCTCGAAGGAGCAGCGGCGCGGGCCTGCGGGCGCACGGGCGCACGGTCCTGCCCATGCGCGCCGCCCGGTAACAGGGCAGCAGCAGCAGCAGCGCTGACGATCAACAGAAAGATGTAACGGTTCTTCATATCGCGTGGCCCATATCAGTCGCGCCGCGCATAGGCCATGTCTTTTGCGTAGTGAACTGACCCCCGCTTGCCCGGATGGGCAGGCTCGGCTATGGGCGCGCATCATTTGTGGGGACACGCCATTTGCGGCGATGCGCCCTCCCACCATTTCCTTGCATAAAGGCCCATCGCCCCATGAAAATCAGCGGCGTCGATATTCGCCCCGGCAATATCATCGAATACGAAAAAGGCATCTGGAAAGTCGCCAAGATCCAGCACACCCAGCCGGGCAAGGGTGGGGCGTATATGCAGGTCGAAATGAAGAACCTGCAGGATGGGCGCAAAACCAACGTGCGGTTCCGCAGCGCCGACACGATTGAGCGCGTGCGGCTCGACACCAAGGAATTCCAGTTCCTTTATGCCGAGGGCGACGATCTGGTGTTCATGGATAATGACACCTACGAACAAATCACGCTGCCGGGCGATCTGCTGGGCGATGCACGGCCATTCTTGCAAGACGGGATGCAGGTGAACCTTGAGCTGTGGGACGAAAAGCCGATCTCGGTCGAGCTGCCCTCGCAGATCGAAGCCATGATCGTTGAAGCCGACGCGGTGGTGAAGGGGCAGACTGCTTCTTCCAGCTACAAGCCCGCGATCCTCGACAACGGCGTGCGCATCATGGTTCCGCCGCATATCGGCGCAGGCACGCGCATCATCGTCGATGTGTACGAGCAAGCCTACGTCGGCAAGGCGAGCTGAGCACATATCATGGCAGCTATTTCCGGCCTGATCCGAGTGATGGAACGCGCCGCGCGTAAAGCGGGTGGGCGTTTGCGGCGTGATTTTGGCGAAGTCGAACATTTGCAGGTCAGCCGCAAAGGCCCGGCCGATTTCGTCAGCAAGGCGGACATCCGCGCCGAGCGCACGCTGTATGACGAACTGCTCGCCGCCCGTCCGGGCTGGGGCTTCGTTATGGAAGAAGCCGGCGTGATCGAAGGCGATCCCGGCATGCCGCGCTGGATCGTCGATCCGCTTGATGGCACCAGCAACTTCCTCCACGGAATCCCGCATTTCGCGATCTCGATCGCCGCGCAGGAGCCCAAGCTCGATGGTAGCGGTTGGGGCGATGTGGTCGCGGGCGTGGTTTATAACCCGATCAGCGATCAGACCTTCTGGGCCGAAAAATCGCGCGGTGCGTGGTTGCAGGATGCGCGGCTGCGCGTTTCCGGGCGTTCGCGCCTTGCCGATGCTTTGGTGGCGACCGGTGTGCCGTTTTTCGGACACGGTGATTTTGCTGAGTGGAGCCGGATTTTCGGCGCCATTGGCCCCGAGGTTGCGGGCATCCGCCGGTTCGGCGCGGCCTCGCTCGATCTCGCTTACGTGGCGCAGGGCCGCTTTGATGGCTTCTGGGAAAGCGGCCTCAGCGATTGGGACACGGCAGCCGGTTGCTTGCTGGTGCGCGAAGCGGGCGGATTCGTCAGCGATTTCCGTGGCCGTTCGGAGCCGATCCCCTCAGCCCAAGTGCTGGCAGGCAACGATGTGCTGCACTCAAAATTGCACAAGCTGCTGGCCGGAGCTTTGAGATAATTTGATACGGTATTGAATGAAGCGGCGCACCTCGCTAACAGCGCCGCTTCTGCGCAGGCGCCCCTGTGGTGGAATTGGTAGACGCGCTCGACTCAAAATCGAGTTTCGAAAGAAGTGCCAGTTCGAGTCTGGCCAGGGGCACCACCGCCGCTATTATCCGACAAACCGCTTGTGCAACGCGTGCATGATTGGCTAGCCCAAGGGGCACAACCATGCTCGAAGCTCCATCATATCACGCGATTGCGGCCATGGCGGTGACCATCACCATGTTCATCGCCTTTGCGCGGGGCCGCTATCCTGAAGAAATCATCTCGCTGATTACCATCGCAGTGATCGGGGTGGGGCTGTATTTCGCCCCGCTGGCAGGCGGCAAGCCGACTGACGGGCTGGCGATTGCGTTCGGAGGGTTCGGGCATCAGGCGCTAATCACGATCTGCGCGCTGATGATCATGGGCCGGGGGCTGGTTGTGACCGGCGCGCTCGAACCCTTCGCTCGGCTGCTCGAAAGCGTGTTCCGGATCAATGGCCAACTCGGCTTGCTGGTGGCGCTGCTGATTGCCTTCACGCTGTCGATGTTCGTCAATGATACTCCGGTGATGGTGCTGCTGCTGCCGATCTTGGTGGCGATTGCGGGCAAAGGGCTGATGGCGTCATCCAAATCGCTGATGCCGATCAATGCTGCGGTCTTGATCGGCGGAATGGGGACGACGATCGGCACCTCGACCAACATCCTTGTCGCTTCAATCGCTGCGGATTTGGGGATGGATGAATTCGGTGTGTTCGAATTCACTCCCATCGTGCTGGTCGCGGCGATGTTTGCGCTGCCCTACCTGTGGTTGGTGATGCCGCGCCTGCTGCGCGACAATAGTGTGATCCCCGACAATATCCGCCGCATTTTCCAGACCCGGCTACGGGTCGGCGCAAGCAGCATATTGGCGGGCGCGGATCTCGTATCGGTGCGGGGCAAGCTGCCCGAAGGCATCACGTTCCATGATACACCGGTCGGCCCATTGACGCCCGAACAGCGGTTGCACATCTCCGGCACCCATGAAGCGCTGGAAGAAGCCGCGCGCGTGCTCAAGGGAGAATTGGCACCGAGCTGGGTGCTCGACCGCATCCGCCGTGTCTCCAAGGCGCAGGGCGAGGATGTGGTTGCTGTCGAAATGACGGTGACGGCAGATTCGCGCCTGATCACCCGCACGCTGGCGAGTTCAGGGATTGCCGATCTGTACGGGGTGGCGGTGCTTGGCATCCACCGGCCCGAACGGTTGCTGGGTGAACGCGACATCTATAGCGAAGCGGGCGACCTGCGCATTCTCGAAGGCGATGTGCTGTTGGTGATGGGGATCGACGACGATCTGCAAACCTTTGCCCGCAATGATGGCCTGCTGCGGCTCGAAGGCGCACGCGAATTGCCGCGCCGCTCAAAAGCGGTGTTGGCGGGCGCGATCATGCTCGGGGCGATTGCGACCGCCTCGCTCGGCCTGCCGTGGTTCGATGCCGGCGGCTATGCCCCGATCAAGCTGCCGATTGCGATTTCTGCGCTGGCGGGCGCCATTGCGATGTTCATCACCGGCTGCGTGAAGTTTGACCGGGTGGGCCGTGCGCTGTCGGCCAAGGTGATCGTGCTGATCGCGGCCAGCCTCGCCATCGGCCGGGTAATCGACGAAAGCGGCGCGGCCGAATGGCTGGGGCAGGCGCTGTCGCTGGGGCTGGCTTATCTGCCGCCTGCGCTGGTGCTGTCGGCGATCATGCTGTTCGTGACGATCATTACCAATTTCGCCTCGAATGCGTCGGCGGCGACCATCGGCACCCCGATTGCGTTCAGCATTGCGACCCAACTGGGCCTGCCACCCGAACCGCTAGTGCTGGCGGTGCTGTTCGGCTGCAACCTATGTTATGCCACGCCGATTGCCTATCAGACCAACATGCTGATCATGTCCGAAGGCGGATATGAATTTGCCGACTATGTGCGCGCCGGCGTGCCGCTGGTGGCGTTGATGGTCACCGTGCTCTCGATCCTGCTGGTGCTGTGGTACGGGTTGTAACCGGATCGATATTCGCCAGCAGTTCTTCGGCGCTGCGAAAAAGCTCGACATTCACAATCATTGCTGGTGCAAACGCGCCCTCGCACGATGGTGGGAGATTGCGTTCAACCCTTTAAAGGAAATCATATGACCGAAGAACGCATCACTGAAATTCGCACGCCTGAAGGCAACACTCACACCAACACCACCGTCGTCACCGACCGGCCTAGTTCCGGCGGCGGGGGCATGTGGATTGGATTGCTGGTTTTGATCGTCGTCGGGATTATCGCAGTGCTGGTGTTCTCACGGATGAGCGATTCTGAAGTGGCAAAGGATAACGCCGTCGCCGGTGCTGCCGCGGAAGTGGGCGAGGCTGCCGGTCAAGTCGGCCAGGCGGCTGAAGAAGCTGTCGACAAGGTTACCGAATAATACCGAGATATTGACCACGGCGGTGTGCTGCCGCTGGGCCACAAAAGTCTGGCGCCGCTGATCGACTACAGGTTGATCGGCGGCGCCTTTTTTTGTGCAATGCCGCATCCTCACCAATGGCAATATTGGAGCTGCTCTCGCTATTGCGGGCGCTGTGCTACGCGTTGTATCCGGACTTGGGTTACAATGGAGAGAGTAGCATGAAACTGGCATTCGCATTGATGGGCGTAAGCGCGCTGGCGCTGATGGCGGCACCTGCACAGGCAGACGAGCTGCGTGATGCGGTGGCGGCGGATATGCCCGAGTTGGTGGCGCTGTATCAGGATCTCCACGCCAATCCGGAATTGAGCTTTCAGGAGGTGGAAACCGCCAAAAAACTCGCCGCCCGCGCCCGCGCGCTGGGGTTTGAGGTGACCGAAGGCGTCGGCAAGACCGGCGTGGTCGCCGTGATGCGCAATGGCGTTGGCCCCACGGTGATGCTGCGTGCGGACATGGACGGCCTGCCGGTGATCGAACAGACCGGCTTGCCCTATGCCTCAAAACGCCGCGCCGTTCCCGCGACCGGGATTGAGACCGGGGTCATGCACGCCTGCGGGCACGATACCCACATGACCGCCTGGATCGGCACCGCGCAATTGCTTGCCGAACGCCGCGATCAGTGGTCGGGCACACTGGTGATGATCCTGCAACCGGCCGAGGAAATTGGTGAGGGTGCCAAGGCGATGCTCGACGATGGGCTCTACACCCGCTTTCCCAAGCCGGATTATGTGCTGGCTTTCCACGATGCGGCGCAGGCCCCTGCCGGGCTGATCGGCTATTCCAAAGGCTTTGCGTTGGCGAACGTCGATAGCGTCGACGTGGTCGTGCCGGGCGTGGGCGGCCACGGCGCCTATCCGCACACCACCAAGGACCCGATCGTAATCGCGGCGAGCATCGTGACCCGGCTGCAAACGCTGGTGAGCCGCGAACTTGACCCGCAGGAACCCGCCGTGGTCACCGTCGGCAGCTTTCAGGCCGGATCAAAGCACAACATCATCCCCGATGAAGCGCGCCTGCAAATCACCGTGCGCAGTTACAAGGACGAAACGCGCCAGCACCTGCTCGACGGGATTGCCCGCATCGCCAAGGGAGAAGCGCTCGCCGCCGGGATGCCCGAGGACAAGTTGCCGCGCGTGACCATCGCCGATCCCTATACGCCCGCGACTTACAACACCCCCGAATTCACCGAGACGGTGATGGCGGACCTGAAACCCCGTTTCGAAGGCCGCGTGTTCGAAACCCCTAGCGTGATGGGGGGCGAGGATTTCAGCCAGTTCTACCGCGCTGACCGTGAGAACGTGGAATCGCTGATCTTCTGGGTCGGCGGGGTGCGCGCGTCTGAATGGGAAAAGGCGCAAAAGGGCGAGATTCAACTGCCCTCGCTGCATTCACCGTTCTGGGCGCCCGACGCCACGGTGGTGATCGCCACCGCGACCGAGGCGCTGACGGCGGCAACGCTCAATCTGATGGCGCCTTGATTTGCGCATCGCCTCCGCGATGCGAATTCCTCGCTCACACGACCTGAAGGTCGCGTCGCTGCGGGCGGCCGGTCGGCCTTGCGGTTGCTGCGCGACCGTCTTGGCCGTCAAATAGCGGATGCGAAGAACAGCCGCAGACTGAACCGGTAGGGCCACAAAAACGCTAAAAATTCGGCCGCCGGAGCGCGCCTGCAAAGGCGCATTCCGACGGCCGTTTCTCCTCCCCAGGAGAATTGTGAAACAGGGACGCCCTGTTACGGCGCGTAGGTGCCGAGCCGGTGGTGCAGAGCGTTGATCTTGGCCAGCTCTTCGCGGTCTTCGGTGGCGCGGGCATGGCTTTCGAGCGCACGGCGCAGCAGCTTCATGTCGGCGGTCGACAGCAGTGCGCGGGCGCGGGCGGGTTCGGTCTTGGGTGTATCGGTATCGCTCATTTCAAACTCCTCGGGCAGCTTACACCCGTGCGCCTTTAGGCGTTTCGGCAGCCAACCGGAAGGCCGCAAGCGCAGTTTCCGGTTGGCTGACATGTGGCATCCTCATGCTGCTGACCGTCATGCGCGGTCATGCAGTGTCCCACCTGCGTTATGCTGCTTCGAACTGGTTCATCGTGTTGTGCGCGCCGCCCGCCTTGAGCGCGGCTTCACCGGCGAAGTATTCCTTGTGATCATCGCCGATGTCGCTGCCGGACATGTTCTGGTGCTTCACACAGGCGATACCCTGACGGATTTCCTCGCGCTGCACGTTCTTGACGTAGCCCAGCATCGCCTGCTCGCCGAAGTACTCGCGGGCGAGGTTATCGGTGCTGAGCGCGGCGGTGTGGTAGGTCGGCAGGGTGATGAGGTGGTGGAAGATACCCGCCCGCGCAGCGCCATCGCGCTGGAAGGTGCGGATCTTCTCATCGGCTTCGGCGCCCAATTCGGTGCCATCATAGTCGACACTCATCAGCTTGGCGCGGTCATAAGCCGAAACGTCCTTGCCCGCTTCGGCCCAGGCATCGAACACTTGCTGACGGAAGTTCAATGTCCAGTTGAAGCTGGGCGAGTTGTTGTAGACCAGCTTGGCATTCGGCACGACTTCGCGGATGCGGTCGACCATTTCGGCGATCTGTTCCACGTGCGGCTTTTCGGTTTCGATCCACAGCAAGTCGGCACCATTCTGCAAGCTGGTGATGCAGTCGAGCACCACGCGGTCAACGCCCGTGCCAGCGCGGAACTGGTACAGGTTCGACGGCAGGCGCTTGGGCGACAGCAGCTTGCCGTCGCGGCTGATGAACACCTGACCATTGGTGATGTTGGCGGGATCAACCTCATCGCAATCGAGGAAGCTGTTGTACTGATCGCCCAGATCGCCAGCTTGGGTCGAATAGGCAATCTGCTTGGTCAGGCCAGCGCCGAGCGAGTCGGTGCGGGCGACGATGATCCCGTTGTCCACGCCCATTTCGAGGAAGGCATGGCGGCAGGCGCGGATTTTCTGGAGGAAATCTTCGTGCGGCACGGTGACCTTGCCGTCCTGGTGGCCGCACTGCTTTTCGTCCGACACCTGATTTTCGATCTGGAGCGCGCAGGCACCCGCTTCGATCATCTTCTTGGCGAGCAGGTAGGTCGCCTCGGCATTGCCGAAGCCTGCGTCGATGTCGGCAATGATCGGAACGACGTGGGTTTCGTAATTGTCGATGGCGTTTTCGAGGCGCTTGGCTTCGACCGCATCACCCGCAGCGCGGGCGGCGTCGAGCGCGCGGAACATGCCGCCAAGCTCACGCGCGTCGGCCTGCTTGAGGAAGGTGTAGAGTTCCGCGATCAGCGCGGGCACGCTGGTTTTTTCATGCATCGACTGATCGGGCAGCGGGCCGAATTCGCTCCGCAGCGCAGCGACCATCCATCCCGAGAGGTAGAGGTAACGCTGTTTGGTGGTGCCGAAATGCTTCTTGATCGCGATCAGCTTTTGCTGCGCGATGAAGCCGTGCCAGCAGCCCAGCGACTGGGTGTATTGCGCCGGGTTGGCATCATAGGCAGCCATATCGGCGCGCATGATGTTGGCGGTGTGCTTGGCAATGTCGAGCCCGGTCGGGAAGCGGTTCTGGATCGCCATGCGCGCGGCGCTTTCGGGATCGATTGCGGCCCAGCTAGACCCGTTGGCGGTGACGACATCGCGCATGTGAGTGATGGTGTTCTGGTAGGTCATATGCATCTCCTGTCCATCCTGGGGAGGGGTCTGAGCCTAGAGGACTCGCGCCGTTGGATAGGCAGGCTTTGCCGTGGTGCAGCGCAACATAACAGGGAAACTTACAAAAAATCGTGTCGCTATGCGGACTTTTGCCTGTGATCTTGTGTAAATCGGTAAAGATATTTACAAAGCGCCGATGATCGACGCCAATCTCCTCGCCGGGCCCGCGCTGCGCCGTTTGCGTAAGCGCGAAAGCCTGACCCAAGCCGCGATGGCGAGCGTGCTCGAAATTTCGCCGTCCTACCTCAACCTGATTGAGCGCAATCAGCGTCCCCTATCGGCCAAAGTGCTGGTGCGAGTGATTGAACGGTTCGATTTCGACCCGCGATCCTTGCGCGAAGATGACGCGATTGGCGGGGTTGAGGGGATGATCCGGCGAATGGCGGACAAGCGTTTCGCTGATCTTGGGATCGACCGCGAGGAGGTGCAGGAATTGCTCTCCGCCGCGCCGCAGGTCGCCGCCGCCTTTGCACGGTTGTATGATCAGGGTGGCAGCGGTGCCAGTAATGGGGCTGGGCGCGTTGTAATCGAAGACGCCGCCGCCGCTGCCCGCCGCGCGATTGAACGCTGGCAGAACCATTTTGCCGATCTCGATCACGCCGCCGAAGACTTGGCTGATGAACTGCGCCTTTCGCGCGGGGAAATCAGCGCCGCATTGGGCGAACGGCTGCGCGAGAAGCACCAGCTACAGGTGCGCATCCTTCCGGCGGAGGTGATGCCGGGGCAAGTCCACCGGCTCGACCTGCACGCGCGGCAATTGCAGCTGTCCGAGATGCTGCCGGGTGCGGCGCGGCGGTTTCAGATTGCACGGCAGGTCGGGGCGCTCGAAATGCGTGAAGCGATTGATGCGCTGGTGGTAGGTGCAAACCTTGCTTCGCCCGAGGCGCGGGATATTTTGCGTGAACATATCACCGATTACCTCGCGGGCGCGCTGCTGCTGCCGTATCGCCGGTTCCTGCGCGCCTGTGAGAGCACGGGGTACGACCTTGCGGTGCTGCAACGGCGGTTTGCAGTAAGTTTCGATCAAGTGGCCGAGCGGCTGACCACGCTGGGCCGGGTGGGTGAGCGCGGATTGCCGTTTTTCACCGCCACGATCGACCGCGCCGGGCGGATGACGCACTTCACCGCAGGCGGCAGCGGCGCGATCTACCCGCTAGATGGTGCGCGTTGGCCTGCGTGGGTGCCCTTTGCCGCGTTTGAACGCCCCGGCACCGTTCTCACACAGGCTGTCACCTTCGGCGAGGGCGAGGGCGCGGCACGGTACTGGTTCACCATCACCCGAACCGTCGATGGGGACGGAGTGCTGTGCGCAGGCCGCCGCGCGGTGGTTTTGGGGATTGAAGCGCGGTTTGCGGGGGACTTGGCGCACGCGCGCGGTGTGTCGCTTGACCGGGCTGATGCGGTGCCGCTGGGAACGCCGTGCTTGCGGTGCGGGCGGGCCGAGTGCCTGACGCCTGCCCCGGCGAGGCTGGCGAGCGTGCTTCCCCGCCTGCGGCCCATTAATTCCTAACGCCCACTTCCTGATGGGGCATTAACCTTCGCATCCCGCAGATTTGTGCGGGGTTGGCAGACGGTGTAAAATTTACCGACACTTAAGGTCTGGCGGGTAAAACTTGGCAAAGTCAGCCAAAGGCCCACCCACGCGATGATCCGCCTATTCAAGCATTATATCCCGCATGCTGTGCTGCTGCTCGGCCTGCTCGATCTTGGCTTGCTGGTGCTGGGCAGCGAACTGGCGTGGCAATTGCGCGCGGCGCAAATCGGGATGGACATCGGCGCGTTCAGCAATCGCGGGTTGGCGCTGGTTGGCACTGCGATGGTGATCTGGCTGGCGATGATCGCGGTCGGGGTTTACGGGCCGAATGCGCTGCGATCCTTGCGCTTTGCTGGGGCGCGGGTTCTGGTGGCGATCAGCCTTGGGATCATCGCGCTGGCGGTGGTCGATTTTGCGATCCCGAGTGACCTGTTCTGGCGATCAACGCTGCTTTACACGATGGGCCTCGCCATTCTGGTGCTGGTGGCGGATCGGCTGCTGTTGAATTCGTTTCTCGGATCGTCGGCTTTCAGGCGCCGGGTGATGGTTCTGGGCGCAGGCGACCGGGCGCAGCGACTGCGCGCATTGGGCGACCAGCCCGAAACCGGGTTCGCCATCGTCGCCTATATCGCGATGAGCGACGATCCGCGCATCGTTGAAGAGGCGATCCCGCGCGGCGCAATTCATGATTTGGGGCGGTTTGTAGAAAACCTCGGCGTATCCGAAGTTGTGCTCGCGCTTCAGGAACGCCGCAATGCCTTGCCCTTGAAAGACCTGCTGCGGATCAAGACCAAGGGCGTCCACGTCAATGATTTTTCGAGCTTTATCGAGCGCGAAACAGGCCGCGTCGATCTCGACACGATCAATCCCAGCTGGCTGATTTTTTCCGACGGTTTTTCCAGCGGGCGGATGTTTTCGAGCGCGGTGAAACGCATTTTCGACATCTCCGCCAGCGTCATCCTGCTGGCGCTGACCTTTCCGATTATCGGCTTGTTCGCGCTGTTGGTGAAGATGGACAGCAAAGGCCCGGCGTTTTTCCGCCAGACCCGCGTTGGCCTGTTTGGCGAACCCTTCACTGTCATCAAACTGCGTTCGATGCGCACCGATGCCGAGAAAGACGGGGCCAAATGGGCGGAGGAAAATGATCCGCGCATCACCCGTTTGGGTCGGTTCATCCGTAAGGTGAGGATCGATGAACTGCCGCAAACCTGGAGCGTGCTGAAAGGCCAGATGAGCTTTGTCGGCCCGCGACCCGAAGTGCCGTCCTTCGTCGAAAGCTTAGAAGAGGAAATCCCCTTTTACGGCGAACGGCACATGGTCAAACCCGGCATCACCGGTTGGGCACAGATCAATTACCCCTATGGTGCATCGGTTGAAGACAGCCGCTGCAAGCTCGAATACGACCTGTATTACGCCAAGAATTACACACCCTTCCTCGATTTTGTGATCCTGCTGCAAACCTTGCGCGTGATCCTGTGGCCGGAAGGCGCGCGGTGATGGGGGGCGTGGTTCTGATCCCGCTCGCAGCAAGCCTCGCATGGCTGGCCGGCGCGTTGCTGAGCGCAGCGGCGATGCTGTGGATCTGGCGCAATGGCGAACGCGCGCGGCCTGACCGTGTGGCCTTGATTGTGGCGGCCGGGTGCAGCGCGGTATGGTGCGCACTCTCCGCCGGGCTCGGCGCGGATTCGGGTGTGGCGATTTTGGCTGCGACAGCGCGCAATCTGGCGTTGATCGCGGCGATATTCTGCCTGTTTTCCGCTGATGGCCGCGCCGACAGCCTCAAACCGATCCGCCCGGTGATCATCGCGCTGGTACTGGTGCAACTGCTCCAGCCAGTGGTGCTTTTGTTCCAATTGCGCGCCGACAGCGCGCCGGGGATCGTCAGCGCGGTGTTTGAAGTGCGCGTGGTGATCGACATGCTGGTGTCGATTGGCGCGCTGATGCTGCTGCATAACCTTTACGCCGGTGCGACCAACGAGATGCGCCCGGTGCTGCGCTGGACCGGCGTCGCGCTCGCGGGAATTTTCGCCTATGATCTCAACCTTGGAACGATTGCTTATCTCAGCGGTGAGAACCCCGGTGTTCTGACCGATCTGCGCGGAGTGTTTGCCGGGATCATGGCCGGGCTGTTTGCGCTGGGCATGAATGCGGCAGGCCCGCGCGTGCAGTTCAGCCCCTCGCGCGCGGTCACATTCCGCACGTTGTCGCTGCTGTTGATCGGCGGCTATCTGGCGCTGATGGTGTTGGTGACCAAATCGCTCGCGCTGATCGGCGGCGATATTGCCCGCGCCAGCCAGATCATGTTCCTGGTGCTGGCCGTGGTTGGCGCTGGCGTAGCGCTGCCATCCACCCGGATTCACGGCTGGATGAAGGTCACGGCGACCAAGCATCTGTTCCAGCACCGCTATGATTACCGGCAGGAATGGCTGCGCTTTACCCGCACAATCGGCCACGGCGGAACAGGTAGCGCGAGCCTGCAGGAACGCGCGGTCAAGGCACTAGCCGACATCACCGAAAGCCCGGCGGGCCTGCTGCTGATGCCGAACGAAGAAGTGCAGCTTGAACTGACCGCGCGCTGGAACTGGCCGACGATTGCCGTGCCAGCGGTGGCAGCGGATTTCGGCTTTTCGGGCCTGCTCGAACAACACAATCTGGTGCTGGCCTTTGATGAAGCGCGCCGGGGTGTCGACCACCACGGCGAACAACCATTGGTGCCCGCGTGGCTGATCGAGGCAGAGGATGCCTGGGCGCTGGTGCCGCTGATCCATTTTGACCGGTTGGTGGGCGCCATCGTGCTCGCCCGCCCGCGCACGCCGCGCCATCTGGATTGGGAGGATTTCGACCTGCTGCGCGTCGCGGGGCAGCAGCTTGCCAGCTATCTGGCCGAACAGGCAGGGCAGCAGGCGCTGATGGATGCCAGCCGGTTCGACGAATTCAATCGCCGGATGGCGTTTGTGATGCACGATATCAAAAACCTTGTCAGCCAATTGTCATTGCTGGCGGCGAATGCAGAAAAGCATGCCGACAACCCTGCCTTCCGTGCCGACATGCTGGTGACACTGCGCAATTCGGCGGACAAGATGAATGCTCTGCTCGCGCGATTGGGCCGTTATGGATCGGGGCAGGTCCACGACCTTGCGCCAATTGATCTGGCCGATCTTGCCCGCGGTGTGGCCGCGCGGCTGCGCACGGTGCATCCAGTGTCGCTTACCCGCGATGCTCCGGTGGTGGTGCGCGGCAACCGTGAGGCGTTGGAACAAGCGCTGATCCATCTGGTGCAGAATGCCATCGATGCCAGCGAACCGGGTATGCCCGTGTTCATCGACGTTGCCTCCGACGGCCTGAACGGCACGATCGAAGTGGTCGACACCGGCCAGGGGATGACCCCCGAATTCGTGCGCACCGGCCTGTTCAAACCCTTCGTCTCGTCGAAACAGGGCGGATTTGGGATCGGCGCATTTGAAGCGCGCGAACTGGTTAAGGCGATGGGCGGCCGGGTCGCGGTCGAATCGCGCGAAGGGCTGGGAACGCGCTTTTCTGTCACCCTGCCGATTGCCGAGGCGGTGCGGCTGCTGGCGGAACACGCGGCGCCAAATACTCCATCACAAGAGGTCGCATAATGGCTGACAAGAAACCCGTGCTGCTGGTGATCGAGGATGATCCCGGCCTGCAAGCCCAGCTGAAATGGGCCTATGACGATTTCGAGGTGGTGATCGCAGGCGACCGCGACAGCGCCCTCGCCGCGCTGCGATCCGAAGCGCCGGGGGTGGTGACGCTCGACCTCGGACTGCCGCCTGATCCCGACGGCACAACCGAAGGCTTTGCTGTGCTTGATGCGATCATGGCGTTGAAGCCTGATACCAAGGTGATCGTCGCGAGCGGCCACGGCGCGCGGGAAAGCGCCTTGGACGCGATCGCGCGCGGGGCATATGATTTCTACCAGAAGCCAATCGATATCGCAGCCTTGGGACTGATCGTGCGCCGCGCGTTCAATCTGCGCGCAATCGAGGAGGAGAATCGACGCCTCGTCGCCAATAGCAGCGCCGACAAAACCGTGCTTGGCCGCATGATCACTGGCGCGCCGGAAATGGTCAAGGTCGCCCGCACCATCGAACGCGTCGCCAAAACCAGCGTATCAGTGATGTTGCTGGGCGCGAGCGGGACGGGCAAGGAATTGCTTGCCCAAGGCCTGCACGATGCCAGCGACCGCGCGGGCGGCCCGTTTGTGGCGATCAATTGCGCTGCGATCCCCGAAAACCTGCTCGAAAGCGAATTATTCGGGCATGAAAAGGGCGCGTTTACCGGGGCGATCAAAACGACCGAAGGCAAGATCGAAAGCGCCCACGGCGGCACGCTGTTCCTTGACGAGGTGGGCGATATTCCGCTGCCCTTGCAGGTCAAGCTGCTGCGGTTCTTGCAGGAACGCACCATCGAACGGGTTGGCGGGCGCAAGGCGATTGCGGTCAACACCCGGATCGTATGCGCAACTCATCAGGATCTGGAAAGCATGATCCAGCAGGGTGGTTTCCGCGAGGATCTGTTCTACCGCCTCGCCGAAATCGTGGTGCGTATCCCCGGGCTGGCCGAACGCCACGGTGATCCGGTGCTGCTCGCGAAAGCATTCCTCAAACGGTTTGCCACTGAGATGAACCCCAGCGTCACCGGCTTTGCCCCCGATGCGCTGGCCGCGATTGATGCGCATGATTGGCCGGGCAATGTGCGCGAGTTGGAAAACCGGGTGAAACGCGCGGTGATTATGGCCGATGGCAAGCTGGTGAACGCCGACGACCTCGATTTCGGGATGGGGGCAGAACAGGACGCCGATGTCCTCAACCTCAAATCCGCGCGCGAAGCGGCAGATCGCCGGGTAATCCGCCACGCATTGGCCCGGAGCGAGGGCAATATCTCCAGCACCGCCAAGCTGCTCGGGATCAGCCGCCCGACGCTTTATGACCTGCTCAGGCAGTATGATTTGCAGGCGTAGCCTTATTGCCGCGCTGCTGGTGCTGACGTTGGCGAGCTGTGTCGATGATGATGCTTCGCCCGCTGAAGCGACCGCCCTACCGCGCAACCCTGCGCTTGAGCAGCTGCTGGTTGAGGCTGACGCTGCGATGGCCAGTGGCGCGCTTGCCGATGCGGGGAGCAAGCTTGACGAAGCGCGCCGCCTGTCGCCCGACAATCCCGACCTGTGGGTGGCAACCGCGCGGCTGCGATTTCGCGGCGGAGAGCATTTTGCGGCCCTCGAAGCCGCTGACCGCGCTCTGAAGCTTGGCCCACGCCACGCGCCAGCGGTGCTGTTGCGCGCATTGATGGTGCGCGATGCGCATGGCCCCGAGGCGGCCTTGCCATGGTTTGAGGCGGCTCTGGCAGCGGCCCCAGACAATGCCGATGTGTGGGCCGAATATGCCGCAAACTTGGGCGATAGCGGCCGCGGGCGGGCAATGCTGCGGGCAGTGCGCAAGCTGGCCAACATTGCGCCGGAAGATCCGCGCGTGTTCTATCTTCAAGCCGTGCTGGCTGCACGCGGCGGCAACCCGGCGCTCGCCCGCAGCCTTCTGGTGCGCAGCGGCTTAGCCAAGCGTGAAGTGCCCGCTGCAATGTTGCTTGATGCGGTGCTCGGCATGGCAGAGGGCAATTTCGATAGCGCCGCAGTGACGCTCGAATCGCTGTCCGCGCGGCAACCCGCCAATGCACGCGTGCGCGAATTGCTGGCGCGTGCGTTGCTGGCGGGCGGGCGTGAGGCAGAGCTGATTGCGCGGTTCGGCGTTGAAGCGCAGCGGTCAGAAACATCACCATATCTCATCATGCTTGTGGCGCGCGCGCATGAGCGGTTGGGCAATCGCGCTGCCGCCGCGCCGCTACTGGCACGCGCCTATGACGGGGCAGGGCGCGCACCGACAGTACTGGCTGATCGGCCGGGATTGCCGACGCCGACCGCTGCAATGCGCCGGGCCGCGTCGCTAGGTAACTGGAGCGCGGCGCAGGATCAGGCACAGGCCTTGCGCGACCGCTTTCCGGCATCGGCGGATGTCGCCAGCCTTGCCGGTGACGCGATGCTGGGCGCAGGCAATAGTCGCGCCGCGCTTGAGGCTTATTCCCTCGCTTCGCGCGCGCGCCGACCGTGGCCGCTTACCCGCAAGATCGTGTTCGCGGTTCGCAGCGCGGGCGACGGGATGGCGGCTGATACCTTGCTGGCGCACCATGTTGCGGGCGAGCCGAATGCGTTGACCGCAAATGCAGAACTGGCCGAGGCGTTGGCGGCGCGCGGCGATTGGAAGCGTGCAGCGCTGCTGATCGATCATGGGATTGCGCTGGGAGCGGGGCACGATCCGGCGTTGCTGACCCTGCGGATCAGGGCCGCGCGCGCATTGAACCGGCCCGCTGATGCGCGGCGATTTGCAATGTTGCTCGCCGAAATACGCCCCCGCTCGCTGACGCAGCGGTGACTCTCGACAAGCGGCGCGCGTCAGGGCAGGGCGCTTCACCAATGTCACAAGCCCGATCATTTCCGCGCCTGCCCTTCCTGACTGATCCGATGGTGGCGGTGCTGGTGGCAGCGACCACGCTGGCGCTGCTGTTGCCCGCCGCGGGTGAGGCGCGGGCGCTGGCGAGTAATGTCTCCAACGCCGGGATATTCGTGCTGTTTCTGGTCAACGGGATGCGGATCCGACGCAGCGAGATAGCGCGCGGGCTGTCCAATTGGCGCTATTTCGGGCCGCTGATGTTGTTCGTGTTCGCAGGGATGGCTCTGGCTGGCGTGGGCTTCGCAGCCCTTGCAGGAACCGTGCTGCCGCCGCTGGTGGCGCTGGGCTTCGTCTATCTCGGCTGCCTGCCTTCCACCGTGCAATCGGCGACCAGTTATACCAGCCTTGCGCATGGCAATGTCGCGTTGGCGGTGGTCGGGGCGGCGCTGATCAATATCGCGGGCGTGTTTATCAGCGCGCCGCTGTTCGCATTGCTCGGCGGGGAGAGTGCGGGCGATATCGGGAGCGAGGCGATACTTCGCATTGGCCTGATCCTGATCCTGCCGTTCGTGATCGGACAGGTGGTGCAGGATCGTGTGATTGAACGGGTCGCGGCACACCGGGCTCGGATCGCCTGGCTAGACCGCGCGGTGATCGGCATGGCGGTCTATGTGGCGTTCTCGGGTGCGGTGGAACAGGGGCTGGCGACGCTGTTTGCTCCCGCCGATTGGGCCGCGCTGATCGGTCTGGTGCTGACCATGCTGGCGCTGGCATTGACTGCAGCGTGGGCGAGCGGCGGCTTGCTAGCCCTGCCGCGTGCGGATCGGATTGCGTTTCTGTTCGCTGGATCGCAGAAAAGCGTGGCCATTGGCGCGCCGCTCGCTGCGATCCTGTTTCCGCCATCAGCCGCGGGGTTCGTGATCGCCCCGCTGCTGCTGTATCATCTGGCGCAGCTGGTGCTGGCCGCGCCGTTGGCTATGCGTCTGGCGCGGCAACCGGATTAGCCGCTGCCTCGGCCCGTGCGTGGCGCACTGACCACCAGAACGACAGCCCGATCAGGATAGCGCCGATCAGCCCGGTGATCGTTTCGGGAATGTGCACCACCGCCGACACCAGCATGATGCCGCCCAGCACCACAATCGCCCAGAACGCGCCGTGTTCAAGAAAGCGATATTCAGACAGCGTGCCCTGTTTGACCAAGTGGACCGTCATCGAGCGGACGAACATCGCCCCGATCGACAGGCCCAGCGCAATCACGATCATGTTGTTCGACAGCGCGAACGCCCCGATCACCCCATCAAAGCTGAAGCTCGCGTCGAGGATGTTCAGGTAGAGAAATCCGCCCAACCCGCTGCGAACCACCGCCCCCGAAAGCCGCGCGGCTTCCTCGCGCATTTCGAGCCAGTGGCTCACCGCTTCAACCGCGATGAAGGTGACCAGGCCGAGCATCCCGGCGACGAGGAAGGTGTGCGCTTCTTCGACCGACAGGAAGGTCGAAATCCCCCACATCGTCAGCAACAAAATCGCTATTTCGATGGCGGGCAGGGCCGACACTTTCGACAGCGAACGCTCAATCGCGCCGATCCAGTGCACTTCTTTGTCGGCGTCGAAGAAGAATTTCATCCCCACCATCGCAAGGAACGACCCGCCGAACCCGGCGATGCCGATATGGGCGGAACTCACCAGAGCCTCATACTTCGCCGGATCGTTGAGCGAGAGATTGAGCGCCTCCATCGGCCCGATGCTCGCCGCGATTGCGACGATGGCGAGCGGGAATACGATCCGCATCCCGAACACCGCAAAGGCGATGCCCCAGGTCAGAAATCGTTTTTGCCAGACCTCGTCCATTTCCTTGAGCACCGAGGCGTTGACCACGGCGTTGTCGAAACTCAGCGAGATTTCGAGGATCGAGAGGATCACAACGATCCACAACACTTCGGCCATGCCGATTAATGAGCCCGAGCTTTCAAAGCCATACCAGCCAGCAAGGCCGAGGCAGATCAGGGTGAATATGAGCGAGCCTTTGTAAAAACGGAGCATCGTCTGCATGGCAGGGGGTTTGAAACCTTCTGAGAAGAGGGATTGAGAGGGTCAGCCCTTGGGCTGATAAGTCTGTTCTTCGCCGGGAAAGGCGCGGGTGCGCACTTCTTCGGCATAGCGGGCAACCGTACGATCGATCACGCCGGCGATGTCCTCGTACCGCTTCACAAAGCGCGGCACGCGTTCGAACATGCCGAGCATGTCTTCGGTCACCAACACCTGCCCATCGCACTGCGCCGAGGCGCCAATGCCGATGGTGGGGCAGCTGACCGCTTTTGTGGCGGCGATGGCGATGGGTTCAACCACGCCTTCGATCACGATGGCGAATGCACCCGCCTGATCGAGTGCGATGGCATCGCTGACGATTTTTTCGGCTTCCGCATCAGAGCGTCCGCGTGCGCCGTAGCCGCCTAGCACATTGACCGCCTGCGGGGTCAGGCCGACATGGCCCATCACCGGAATGCCGCGGCTGTTGAGGAACGCGACCGTCGGCGCCATCGCCGCGCCGCCTTCCAGCTTTACCGCTGCTGCACCGGTTTGCTTGAGCAGGAAAGCAGCGCTTTCAAACGCCTGTTCGGGTGATGCTTCATAAGAACCGAAAGGCATGTCGACCACCACCACCGAATGGTAGCTGCCACGCACCACCGCCGCGCCGTGGTTCGCCATCATCTCCAGCGTCACCGGAATTGTCGAAGGCAGGCCGTAGATCACCTGCCCGAGCGAATCCCCCACCAGCAGCAGATCACAATGCGCATCAAGCAACTGCGCCTGCCGCGCGGTGTAGGCGGTCAGCATTACCAGCGGCTCCGCCGTCACACCGTCGCTCTTGCGCGCGCGGATGGCGGGCACGGTCAGCCGCTTCATCGGCGCCGGGGTGGGGCTTGCGCGGCTGGTGCTGGTATCAAGCTGGAAGGTCGTGGACATGGGGCAAGGCTCTAGCGACTGTCCGCGCCGGGGGAAAGAGCGCGCTTTCGACTTGTGTTGCGCATCTGTTACGCTAGCTTGCCGCCCATTCGATCGCGCTGGGGATTGGCTTGCGATCAATGGGAGACTTATTCCAGATGTTTCTTGACAGGGTAAAGCCGCTCGACGCGATCCTCGCGACAGCGCAAAAGAAATCGTTGCACCGATCGCTTGGAGCCGTGCAGCTGACGCTTTTCGGGATTGGCTGCATTATCGGCACGGGTATTTTCGTGCTGACATCGGCCGGTGCGCAGAAAGCCGGGCCGGGGCTGATGCTGGCCTTTATAATTGCCGGTGCGGTCTGTATCGTTGCTGCGCTCTGCTATGCTGAAATCGCCTCCATGATCCCTGTGGCAGGGTCTGCTTATACCTATACCTATGCCACTATGGGCGAATTGCTCGCCTGGACAGTCGGTTGGGCGCTGGTGCTAGAATATGCGATTGCCGCCTCAGCCGTCTCTGTGGGTTGGTCAGGCTATTTCACGGGCACGATCCTTAACGAGTTTTTTGACTTTAGTTTACCTGCCTGGCTCACCGCTGGGCCGCTGGTTCTGGGCGGAGCAGAAGGTGGTTTTGTCAACCTGCCCGCTTTCATCATCGCGCTGCTTGTGACTTGGCTGTTGATGGTCGGCACCACTGAAAGCGCGCGGGTCAATTCGGTACTGGTGGCGATCAAGATCACCGCGCTCACTGCCTTTATCGGGTTGACGCTGACCAGCGCCTATTTCGATCCGGACAAGTTCAATCCGTTCTTGCCTGCTGGTGTGTTCGGCGGTTTTGGCAGCGGGGTTGGTGCGGTTGGCGCTGCGGCGACGATCTTTTTTGCCTATGTTGGGTTTGATGCGGTGTCGACCGCGGCAGAGGAGACCAAAAACCCGCAGCGCAATGTGCCGATCGGGTTGGTCGGTTCGCTGCTGATCTGCACCGTTTTCTATATCCTTGTGGCAGCAGGGGCGATTGGAACCATTGGCGGTCAGCCGATCATGGGCCCGGGCGGCGTGCCGTTCCCTGCTGGTTCGGAAGAACTTGCACGCCAATGCCTCATGCCTGAGCACAAGGACGCGCTGGTTTGTTCGAACGAGGCGTTGGCCCATGTGCTGCGCCAGATTGGGTTCTCCGGCGTTGGCAACGCACTTGGCATTGCTGCGTTCCTTGCCTTGCCTTCGGTGATTCTGATCCTGCTGTTTGGTCAGACGCGCATTTTCTTCGTGATGGCGCGCGATGGGCTGTTTCCGGAAAAGCTGGCCGAAGTTCACCCTAAGTGGAAAACGCCTTACATCGTGACCGCGTTGACCGGCTTGCTGGTGGCAGTGGCGGCGGCGTTCCTGCCGGTCGGGCAACTGGCCGACATTGCCAATGCGGGCACGCTCTATGCGTTCCTGATGGTAGCGATTGCGGTGATGATCCTGCGCAAAGATTCGCCTGATCGTGAACGGCCGTTCCGGGTGCCCGCGCTGTGGTTAGTCGGGCCGTTGACCATTATCGGATGTCTGTTCCTTTTCCTTAATCTGCCGTTTGAAGCGATGCTGGTGCTGCCGGTTTGGACTGCGATTGGTCTGCTCGTCTATTTTGGCTACAGCCGGAGCCGGAGCCATCTGGGCCGCGGGATCGTGGTGGTGGTTGATGACGTTGCAGGTGAGGAGACGATGATTCCGATCCATCCATCGGATCAGTAATCCCGCAATCCGGGTTATCAGAAGGGGGCCGCCTGTGATGGGCGGCCCCTTTTGCATGTGCACGGGATAGGTGATTGCAACTGCACCCATGTTGGAACATAGTGTGAACATATGAGTCGTTCCACTATGCCCTTCAAGCCATCTCTCGCCAGTGTCCTGCCGCGCACTGAGCCTGCGCGCCTGTCCGAGGCGCGTTGGCGGCCGGGGGTTGATGCGCCGCCTGCCTCAGCGCCGTTCCACTCTGAAATCTTTGCCTCCGGCTCTGAGGCAAGCGGGGCGGGTCTGGCGCTGGCGCTCGCCCATGACGCCCTGACGTCACCGGGTGAGGGCGGGGTCGGGGAGGACACGCGCCACGTGCTGTGGGTGCAGGATCGCAAGGCGATGCAGCTGAACGGGCGGCCATGCGTCGCGGGCTTGCCACCCGATTTGCGCCATCGCCTGATCCACGTCGCCGCCGCCACGCCCGAAGACGCGCTGTTCGCTTTGGAAGAAGGCCTCAAATGCCGCGATTTTGCCTGCGTGATCGGGGAGATTGCGGGCAATCCCCGCGCGCTCAGCTTCACCGCCTCGCGCCGCCTGAGCCTGACGGCTGAACGCCACGGGGTGCGGCTGTGGCTGGTGCGGCTGGATGCTGATCCTGACTTGTCCTCGGCCCGGATGCGCTGGCAGGCGCGGGCTGCCCCGTCACTGCCGCCGCGCTGGAACGCCGCTGCCCCCGGCACCGCCACCTGGCACGCCGAATTGTTCCGCGCCCGCGCTTACCCGCCGGGCGAATGGATGCTGAGTGATGAGAATGGAACCCTGCATATCCGCCACCCAAAACCTGTCGTCGTCAACGCCGCCATCACGCCGGATCTTGGCCATCTGGCTCGCCCGACTATCGGTCAATCGCTGGCGGCTCGCGCTCGCGCCTGAAGGTGCCGCTGCCGCTGCCGCGCTGCCGACCGCGCTGATCACCGATACTGCGCACGGCCCGCGCATTGCTGCGGCCAATGATGCCGGGTTGGCGGCGGGGGCGCAGGCCGGAATGCTGCTGGCCGATGCGCGCGCGCTCTGCCCGCAATTGACTGCGGTGCCATCCGATCCGGCGGGCGACCTTGCGTTCCTTGAGAAGCTCGCCCTGTGGGCGCAGCGTTGGGGGCCGTGGAGCGCGCTTGATCCGCCGGATGGCCTGCTGGTCGATGTCACCGGGGCAGCGCACCTGTTTGGCGGGGAGGAGCGCCTGCTCGCCGATGTCGCGGCTGCCTGCGCACGGCGCGGGCTGACCGTACGCGCGGCGCTCGCGCCGACCGCCGGGGCGGCATGGGCGCTGGCGCATTATAGTTCACATTTCAGGCAACCGGCCGCGATCCTCGCCCCGGGTGATGATCCGCTGCGCCTGCTCGGCGCGCTGCCGGTGGCGGCACTTCGGCTTGATGACGACGTGCTGACTGTGCTGCGGCGGTTGGGGATTAAGCGGCTCGGCGAGCTGGCCGGGGTGAGCGGGGAGGGGGACGACCCGGCGCGTGAGACCGCCGCGCGCGATGCCTTCGCCCGCCGGTTCCGCAACCGCCGCTCGCCTGCCGCCAATCCGCTGATCCGGCTCGACCAACTGCTCGGCCGGGTGCCCGAACCGCTGCTGCCGGTAATCGCCAAGCCGCAACCGATGGTGCAGCGCCGGTTGATGGAGCCGATCCGCCACCGCGACTTGCTTGACAGGGTGGTGGATGATCTGGCGCAGGATATGGTGCGCGCGCTCGAAGCGCGCGGCGAGGGCGCACGGCGGCTCGAACTCGGGCTATGGCGGGTCGATGGCGAAGTGCTGCAGCGCCGGATCGAACTTGCCGTCGCCACCCGCGAGGCATCGCATATCACCCGGCTGTTTGCCGCGCGGCTTGACGATGTCGACGCCGGATTCGGGATCGAGGCGGTGCAGCTGCGCGCCAGCTGGAGCGAGCCGCTCAGCCTGTCGCAGGCCGATCTGGATGCGGCAGCCGAGCAGCACGGCACCTCGCTCGCCGCCTGCATTGACCGGCTGAGCGTGCGCTTGGGGCCGCAAGCTGTCACCCGCCCCGTCGCGCGGGCCAGTCACCTGCCCGAACGCGCGCAGGGCTGGCAGCCGCCGCTTGACCCGGTGCCGCCACCTCCCTCTCAGCTTTTTGGGGGCACGCTCGCGTTTCACACCCGCCCGCTGAAACTGCTCGACCGGGCGGAACGGATCGCGGTGCTCTATGCTTCGCCCGATGGCTATCCGCAGCGGTTCCGTTGGCGTGGGCAAGTGCGTGAGGTTGTTCGGGTCGAGGGGCCGGAACGGATCGCGCCCGAATGGTGGCGCGAACGCTCGACCGCTCGCTTACGCGATTACTACCGGATCGAGGATGATGCCGGGCGGCGTTACTGGATTTACCGGCAGGGGATCGCGGGCGACGGGCGCGGCGGGGTGCCCGATTGGTTCCTGCACGGGCTGTATGCTTAGAGCACTTTCCGACCAACCCGGGTGCCCGGGTTGGTCGGAAAGTGCTCTAATTCGTTTTTACAGGTTTGCTTAGGTTTCCTTTACGGATTTGTGCGATCTTCCGCTCATGAACCTGAATTCGATCCCTCGCGCGTCTGAGCGCCGTCCGATGAGCCTGATGGTCAAAAGCCGGGTGCGATCGCGCGTGGTGTTTGTCGACCTGCTGGATCTGTCCGAAGGCGGCTGCAAGCTGCGCGGTCGGCCGGGCTTTGCCGAAGTGGGTGACCGGGTGACGATGAAGGTCGGCGGGATCAATGCCCCGCTCGGCAGTGTCGCCTGGATCGAAGGGCCGGTTGCCGGGATCGCGTTTGAAGGCGCGATGCATCCCGCCGTGATCGATTATCTGAGCCAGCAGGAAGAGCTGAACCGGGTCATCACCCGCCGCCGCCGCGCGGTCTAACGCGGGCTTGCAAGCTTTGCATTTGGCAACGGGGATGTGGGAACATATAAGGAACACTGAAAGGTGTTCCCAAAGTTCCTATGCAACAAACACTCCGCCAACGTCTCGAAATCCTCGCCGATGCGGCCAAGTATGATGCGTCCTGCGCGTCATCGGGTACGGCCAAGAAAAACTCGCTGGGCGGAAAAGGCATCGGCTCGACCGAGGGGATGGGGATTTGCCACGCTTATGCGCCGGACGGGCGCTGCATCTCGCTGCTGAAGATACTGCTGACCAACTACTGCATTTTCGATTGCCACTACTGCATCAACCGCAAAAGTTCGAACGTGGCGCGCGCACGGTTCACGCCGCAGGAGGTGGTCGACCTCACGCTCAATTTCTATCGCCGCAATTATATCGAAGGGCTGTTCCTGTCCTCGGGCATCGTCAAAAGCGCCAATCACACGATGGAGCAGATGATCGAGGTCGCGCGGATCCTGCGCGAAGAGCACGATTTTCGCGGCTATATTCACCTCAAGACCATCCCCGAAGCTGATCCCGAGGCGATTCATCAGGCGGGGCTCTATGCCGACCGGATTTCGATCAATGTCGAACTGCCGACTCGCGCGGGCCTGACCCGGCTCGCGCCCGATAAGGACGAGGCGCAGATCGAAGGCGCGATGGGCCGCACCAAAGCGCGGATTATCGAGGCGAAGGACGAACGCAAACGCTTCCGCCATGCGCCGCGGTTTGCCCCGGCGGGCCAATCGACCCAGATGATCGTTGGCGCGGATGATGCCAATGATACCGCGATTATCGGCAAGGCGAGCCGGCTGTACGGCGCATTCGGACTGCGGCGGGTCTATTACAGCGCATTCTCGCCAATTCCTGATGCGAGCGCGGTGCTGCCGCTGAAGCGCCCGCCGCTGCTGCGCGAACACCGCTTGTATCAATCTGACTGGCTGATGCGCTTCTATGGCTTTGCGCCAGGAGAGGTCGCCGATGCGACTGAGGCGGATGGCAATCTGCCGCTCGATATTGATCCCAAGCTCGCCTGGGCGCTGAAGTTCCGCGAAAGCTTTCCGGTCGATGTGAACCGTGCGGCGAAGGAACAATTGCTGCGGGTGCCGGGGCTGGGGACGACGGCGGTCGCGCGCATCCTCGCCGCGCGGCGGCACCGGACTTTGCGATTGGATGATGTCGCGCGGCTGACCGCGTCGATCGTCAAGGTGCGCCCGTTCATCTGCGCGCTCGACTGGCGGCCCACCCTGCTGACCGATCGCGCCGACCTGCGCCGCCTGCTCGCGCCCAAGCAGGAACAGCTGGAACTGTTCTGATGGCTGCGCAAAAGATTTCCGGGCCCTATGCCGCCCTCGGCGCGCATTACGCCGTGCATCTGCCTGCGCCGGATGACTTCGCCTTCTGGCGTGACCGCGCGCGGGGGTTGATCCAATGCGATGTGCCGCCTGACCGGGTATCGTGGATCGAGCCGGGGGGAACCGGCGATCTGTTCGCTGCCGAAGGGCCGTCACGCTCGGACAAACGGATGCCGTCGCCGCCTGCCGATGCCCGTCCGGTACGCGCCAGCCAGCATTTCCTCACACTCGCCCGCCGGGCTGCGCTGCACACTGATCCGGCGCGGTTCGGCCTGCTTTATCAGGTGCTGTGGCGGCTCCAACAGGGTCCCCGCCTGATGGAGGACAAGGCCGACAGCCAAGTGCGCCGGATCGAGGAACTGGCCAAGGCAGTGCGGCGCGATGCGCACAAGATGCACGCCTTCGTCCGTTTCCGCGAAGTGGCAGAAGAAGACGGCACCCCGCACTTCGTCGCCTGGTTTGAGCCCGATCACCACATCGTCCGTGCCGAGGCCGCGTTCTTCATGCGCCGCTTTGCCAATATGCGCTGGTCGATCCTGACCCCGCGCGGCAGCGTGCATTGGGACGGCGAAACCATGCACGAAGGCCCGCCCGCGCGGGCCGAGGATGCGCCGGGGGATGATCCGGTCGAGGATCTGTGGCGGTCTTACTACGCGTCGATCTTCAATCCGGCGCGGCTGAAGGTGGGGGCGATGTTATCGGAAATGCCCAAGAAATACTGGAAGAACCTGCCCGAAGCTCAGATCATTCCGCAGCTGATCGCAGGCGCGCAGGCGCGGGAGGCAGCGATGGTCGCAGCGGGTGAGCGTCAGGAACGCGCGCGCCCGGTCACGCTGGCTGAGGTCGCACAAGGCGCTGCTGCCTGCCGTGATTGCGCCATCGCCGATTGCGGCACCCGCGCGGTGGTGGGGGAAGGGCCGCACGCTGCGCTTTTGATGATTGTGGGCGAACAGCCGGGCGATCAGGAAGACGTGGCGGCGCGCCCCTTCGTCGGCCCGGCGGGGCAATTGCTGGACGAATATCTCCACGCTGCCGGGATTGACCGGGCAAGCGCCTACGTCACCAACGCGGTCAAGCATTTCAAGTTCACGTGGAAGGGCAAGCACCGCCTGCACCAATCGCCGAGCGCGAAGGAGATCGACACCTGCCGCTGGTGGCTCGATGCCGAACGCGCGTTCGTGCGGCCGCGCATCGTGCTGGCGCTGGGGGCGAGTGCGGCGCGCGGAATGCTGGGCCGCACGGTCAGCGTCAATCAGGTGCGGGGGCGTCCGATCATGCTCGATGACGGGGCGGAGCTGTGGGTCACGGTGCATCCGTCCTACCTGCTGCGGCTCGACGGTGTGGCGCGTGTGGAACAGGCTGCGCTGTTTGCCGCTGATCTGGCGGCAGTGCGGGAGCGGTTGGGGGCGGACTGATGCCCGAAGGCCCGCTCACCCCTGAAAAGCGCACGCTCGACGTTGACCCCAGCGAAGTCGCCGCCCCGCCGCGTGCGGCGTTTGTGGAACTAGGCATCTTCAGCTGCTTCAGTTTCTTGCGCGGGGCGTCGGATGCGGTCGATCTGGCGCTGACCGCGCACGCGCTCGGTTATGATGCGGTGGGGATCGCCGATGTGAATTCGATGGCCGGTGTTGTGCGCCTGCATACCGAGGCGAAGACGCTGAAATTGCGCCCGGTGATCGGCTGCCGGATCGAAACGACCTGTGGGCTGGCGTTCCTCGCTTACCCTGAGGATCGCGGCGCCTATGGCCGCCTCTGCCGGTTGATCAGCGCGGGCCGGATGCAGACGCCTGACGGCGCGTGGCAGGACAAAGGCGTGTGCCAGATCACGCTGGCGATGCTGGCGGATCACAGCGCCAAGAAGGGCGAGGGGGGCGTGCAACTGATCCTGCTTCCGCCGGATGATCTGGATGCGCGGTTTACGATCGCGGTTGAGAGCAACGTCATCCCCTTCCGTCGTCCCGGGCCTGATCCGGGACCGCTTGCCGACAGCGATCCCGGCTTTCGCCGGGATGACGAGCGGGCCTTGTCTTTCCCCGACCTCATCCCGCATCTCACCCGCCAGCTGCCCACCCTGCGCCACATCGCCGCCGCCTATCTCTACCGGGGTGACGATATTGCCCGGATCGAGCGATTGGACACGCTGGCCCGCGCCCACGGCCTCGGCCTGCTCGCCACCAATGACGTCCACTACCACGCGCCCGAACGCCGTGCGCTGCAGGACGTGATGACCGCGATCCGGCACAAGACCACGGTGGCCAAGGCCGGGCACCTGCTCCACCCCAATGCCGAGCGGCACCTGAAATCCCCCGCCGCAATGCAGCGCCTGTTCGCCCGCTGGCCGCACGCGATCGTCGCCGCGCGTGCAGTGGCCGATGCTTGCCAGTTTACCCTCGACGAACTGCGGTACGAATACCCCGAGGAGATCTACCCCGACGGGCAGACCCCGCAAGCCTTCCTCGAAACCGAAGTCTGGGCCGGGGCGGGACGGCGCTATCCAGAAGGCCTGCCGGAGACCGTGCGCGCCACGCTGGAGCGCGAGCTGGCGCTGATCGCCAAGCTTGATCTGGCGCGCTACTTTCTCACCATCAAGGACATCGTCGATTTCGCGCGCGGGTGCGATCCGCCGATCCTGTGCCAGGGGCGCGGCTCTGCGGCGAACTCGGCGGTGTGTTACGTGCTCGGCATTACCAGCGTCGATCCGGCGAAACATCAACTCTTGTTCGACCGCTTCATCTCCGAAGAACGCAAGGAGCCGCCCGATATCGACGTTGATTTCGAGCATGAGCGGCGCGAGGAAGTGATCCAGTACATCTACGCCAAATATGGCCGCCACCGTGCGGGCCTGTGCGCCACGGTGATCCATTATCGCCCGCGCATGGCGATCCGCGAAGTGGGCAAGGTGATGGGGCTGTCGGAGGACGTCACCAGCGCGCTCGCGCGCACCGTGTGGGGCGGGTGGGGGCGCGAAATCAGCGAAAAGCACGCGACTGAAACCGGACTGGACGTAACCGATCCGCACCTGCGGCGTGTCCTCAAACTCACCGAGCAGATGATTGGAATGCCGCGCCATTTGGGCCAACATGTCGGCGGATTTATCCTCACCGAAAGCGCGCTGACCGAGACTGTGCCGATCGGAAATGGCGCGATGCCGGAACGCAGTTTCATCGAGTGGGACAAGGACGATATCGAGGCGCTGGGCATCCTGAAGGTGGATGTGCTGGCGCTCGGCATGCTGACTTGCATCCGCAAATGCCTCGATCTGCTGACCGCGCATCATGGCCGCGCGCTAACCCTTGCGACGGTCCCGCGCGAAGACCCGGAAACCTATGCGATGCTGCGCAAGGGCGATTCGCTTGGGGTGTTTCAGGTCGAAAGCCGCGCGCAGATGAACATGCTGCCGCGCCTGCGCCCGCGAGAATTCTACGATCTGGTGATTCAGGTCGCGATCGTGCGTCCGGGGCCGATTCAGGGCGACATGGTGCACCCTTACCTGAAGCGGCGCAGGGGCGCGGAGCCTGTGCAGATTCCCGCGCCTGCGCCTGAACACGGGCCGCCGGATGAACTGACCAGTATCCTCGGGCGCACATTGGGTGTGCCGATCTTTCAGGAACAGGCGATGAAAATCGCGCTCGATGCGGCCAAGTTCTCCAGCCTTGAAGCCAACCGGTTGCGCAAGGCGATGGCGACTTTCCGCAGCCGGGGGATGGTGGACGAATTGCAGGACATGATGGTCGAACGCATGGTCGCGCGCGGATATGATCGCGATTTTGCGCAAAGGTGCTTCAACCAGATCCGGGGTTTTGGCGAATACGGCTTTCCTGAAAGCCACGCGGCCAGCTTTGCGCAGTTGGTTTACGTATCGAGCTGGCTGAAATGCCATTACCCGGCGGCGTTTGCCTGCGGGTTGCTCAATTCGCAGCCGATGGGGTTCTACGCGCCCGCACAAATTGTCCGCGACGCGGCTGAGCATGGAGTGCGGGTGTTGCCCGTCGATGTGAACCATTCGGCGTGGGATTGCACGCTGGAGGGCACGGGCGAGGGCGACGCGCTCGCTCTGCGGCTTGGCCTGCGCCAGATTGACGGCCTGCCCGAGCACGTCGCCGCCGCGCTGGTGGCGGAGCGCGAGGAGCGCGGGCCTTACCGCGACATTGCCGACCTGCGCGGCCGGGCGGGGTTGTCGCCTGCGCATATCGAGCGGCTCGCCAGCGCCGATGCCTTCACCTCGCTGCATCTCACTCGCAGACAGGCCTTGTGGGATGCGCGCAGCCTGATCGCGGCGCCTGATCTGCCGCTGTTCCGCGCTGCTGCGGTGCGAGAGGAGGGGGCTGAGCGCACCCGCATTAACCTGCCAGCCATGCCGCTGTCCGAGGAAGTGGTGGCCGATTATCAGACGACCCGGCTCAGCCTGAAAGCGCATCCGATGGCTTTCCTGCGCGCCGATTTGGCGGGGCGCGGCTTCGTGCGGGCGAGCGATCTGCGGGAGCGCAAGTTCCGCAGCATGGTGCAGGTGGCAGGCGTGGTGCTGATCCGCCAGCGACCGGGCAGCGCCAAGGGCGTCACCTTCATCACGCTGGAGGACGAGACCGGGGTGATCAACCTCGTCGTCTGGCCCGATCTCAAGGAGAAGCTGCGCAAGGTGGTGATGGGCGCGCGGTTGATGGAGGTGCGGGGCCGCGTCGAATATGATGACGAGGTGATCCACGTGATCGCCGCCCACATGACCGATGCGACGCACCTGCTGCACGCCCTATCAGACGACTTGCTCGCGGCTCCGCTGGCACGTGCCGACCACGTAGGCACGCCGCTTGCCGGAAGAAAAGCGCCTGCTCCGCGCGATCTGATTGACGAACTCGCGCCAAGCCCGAACGTGACGGGACATCCGCGCGATCACCGGATCCTGACCAAGTCGCGCGATTTCCATTAGGGACAGACGATGACCCGATCCAAGCCGAACAAACACTACCGCAACGCGCGCCGTGCGTTGCTGGGGCTTGCGCTGCTCGTCGCGGCGATCATCGGTTGGCAATGGCTGCAATCGCATCCCGAGCACAATCCCTACGCCCCGCTCGACCTGCGCCACCCGGCGGGATGGGCGACGACGGCAAAGCTGGCCGCGTTGCGCAGCGATGTGGCGGAATGTCGCGCCGTGCTGGCACGCAGCGACGTCGCATTCACCGCGATGCCTGCGACCGGGGAGGGCGCTTGTGCAAGGCCCGATCGCACCCTGCTCGGCGATTATCCGCTGACGCCTGATACGCCCACAGTGAGCTGCCCAGTGGCCGCCGCGCTGGAACTGTGGCGGAGCAACAGTGTGGCACCGGCGGCGCAAGCCATTCTCGGCAGTGAGCTGGCCCGGATCGAGCATCTCGGCGCCTATTCCTGCCGACGCATCTACGGAGGTGCGGACGGGAGGTGGAGTGAGCATGCGACCGGTAATGCGATCGATATCGCCGCTTTCGTGCTCGAAGACGGACGCCGGATCAGCGTGCTGTCAGACTGGGAGGGGACGCCTGAGGAAGCTGCCTTCCTGCGTGCAGTGCGCGACGGCGCCTGCGCCGCATTTTCCACCGTGCTCTCACCCGATTACAACGCAGCGCACGCCGATCACTTCCATTTCGATCAGGACGCGCGCTGGGCGGGGGTGTGCCGCTGACGCCTCAGTTCGGTTCGAGCGCGTATCCGGCTGAGCGCACTGTGCGGATCGGGTCTTTCGCGCCGTCAATGTCGATCGCTTTTCGCAACCGCCTGATGTGCACGTCGACTGTGCGCAACTCGATGTCGGAGCCGGTGCCCCAGACGCCGTCGAGCAGCTGGCCGCGGCTGAACACGCGGCCCGGGCTCTCCATGAAGAACTTGAGCAACCTGTATTCGGTCGGCCCCAATTGCAAGGCGCGCCCGCGGCGTTGCACCTTGTGTGCGACCGGATCGAGTTTCAGATCGCCGACTTCGATTGTCTCCCCCGCTAGTGCGGGACGGATGCGGCGCATTACCGCCGCCACCCGGGCGAGCAGTTCGCGTGGGCTGAATGGCTTGGTCAGGTAATCGTCCGCGCCAGTTTCCAACCCGCGTACCCGGTCATCCTCCGCCTCACGGGCGGTGAGCATGATGATCGGAACGTGCGCTGTATCCTTATCGCGGCGCAACCGGCGGCAAACTTCGATCCCGCTGGTGCCTTCGATCATCCAGTCGAGGATGATAAGGTCGGGCACTTCTTCGCTTGCAAGCACGAGGGCTTCGTCCCCGTCACCGGTGCAACGAACGCTATAGCCTTCGTTCTGAAAGCGATATTCGAGCAGTTCGGACAGCGCCGGATCATCTTCAACGAGCAGCAATTTGGCAGCGGACATATGAAGATGCCTCCTGGCGCCTCCCCCTGGACGGCGCAACGCCGAAGCTATGTGTCACTTGAGCGACAGTTTGATGAAACCGGATGCGACAAGTTTTCCACACACAAGTTACAAAGCCTTGCGTAGGTTACCGATCGCCTTCGGGCGGATAGGCCCCGGTCGCAGCGAAGTGCACCATTTCTGCCACGTTGGTTGCATGGTCGCCGATGCGTTCGATATTGCGGGCGACGAACAGCAACTGCGCCGCGCTCGAAATGGTTGAAGGATTTTCTACCATGTAGCTGACGAGATTGCGGAAAATGCTGTTGTAAAACCCATCGACCTTGGCATCAGTGGCGATCACTTCGCGTGCAAGATCTGGGTCGCGCGCCGCATAGGCGGTGAGCACGTCGTGCACCATCTCACCAGCCAACTCGCCCATGGTGGGCAGCAGCGTGAGCGGTTCAAACCGGGCGCGGCCTTCGATCATGCCCGTGCGTTTGGCGATGTTTTTGGAATAATCGCCGATCCGTTCGAGCACGCCGGCAATTTTCAAAGCGGCAATCACTTCGCGCAAATCGTCCGCCATGGGTGCGCGCAGGGCGATGATTCGCACCGCAAGCTTGTCGACTTCGATTTCCAGCGCATCAATCCGCTTGTCACGCAGCACTACCTGTTCGGCCAGCGCTTCGTCACCGCGCACCAATGCATCAAGCGATTCTGAAATGGCGACTTCGGCCAGCCCACCCATCTCCGCGATCAGGCCGCGCAGCCGAGTGATGTCTTCATCGAAGGCTTTGACAGTGTGCTCAGCCATCAGCCGTACCTTCCGGTAATGTAATCCTTGGTGCGTTCTTCGATCGGATTGGTGAAGATTTCCGACGTTGGCCCGTATTCCACCATCTTGCCGAGGTGGAAGAACGCCGTGCGCTGACTGACCCGCGCGGCTTGCTGCATCGAATGGGTGACGATCACGATAGCGTAACGGCCCGAAAGTTCATCGATCAGTTCCTCGATCTTGGCAGTAGCGATCGGATCGAGCGCGCTGGCTGGCTCGTCCATCAAGATGACTTCGGGGTCTACCGCTATGGCGCGGGCAATGCAAAGGCGCTGCTGCTGACCGCCTGACAATGCTGTGCCTGAATCGTCGAGCCGATCCTTGACCTCGTCCCACAGCCCTGCGCGGGTAAGTGAGCGTTCGACGATCACGTCGAGATCGGCTTTCTTTTCAGCGAATCCATGGATTTTCGGGCCGTATGCGATGTTTTCGTAGATCGACTTGGGAAACGGGTTCGGCTTTTGAAACACCATCCCGACGCGCGCGCGCAGCTGCACAACGTCCATTCGGTCGCCGTGAATATCTTCGCCGTCCAATTCGATCAGGCCGGTTACCTTGGCGGTGGCAATCGTGTCGTTCATACGGTTGAAACACCGCAGGAATGTCGACTTGCCGCAGCCCGAAGGGCCAATGAAGGCCGTGACGTATTTGGGCGAGATGTCGATCGACACCTCGTCAACGGCCTTCTTGTCGCCGTAGTAGACGCAGACATCATGCGCGCGTATCTTCGCGGTTTCGTCGGCCATATTGGGATGGATCACAGTCACCAGCGTTTCTCGAACTTGTTGCGGAGGTAAATGGCGAGGCCGTTCATGGCGAGCAGGAACACCAGCAGCACGATGATCGCGGCGCTGGTGCGTTCCACAAAGCCGCGGTCAATTTCGTCCGACCACAGGAAGATTTGCATCGGCAGCACGGTGGCGGGCGAGGTGAAGCCATCGGGCGGGGTGGCGACAAAGGCTCGCATCCCGATCAGCAGTAGCGGCGCGGTTTCACCCAGCGCGCGGGCCATGCCGATGATCGTGCCGGTCAGCATCCCCGGCATCGCCAGCGGCAGCACATGGTGAAACACCACCTGCACCGGGGACGCTCCCACCGCCAGCGCGCCATCACGGATCGACGGCGGCACAGCCTTAATCGCGTTGCGGCCCGAAATCACGATCACCGGCATCGTCATCAACGCCAGCGTCATCCCGCCAATCAGCGGGGCGGAGCGCAGGTTGGGGAAGATCGCGAGGAATATCGACAGGCCCAGCAGGCCGAAGATGATCGATGGCACCGCGGCGAGGTTGCTGATCGACACCTCGATCAAGTCAGTCCAGCGATTGCGCGGGGCGTATTCTTCCAGATAGAGCGCCGAGAGGACGCCGATGGGGAAGGCCAGCACCAACGTGACCAGCATGGTCAACATCGTGCCTTTCAGCGCCCCCCAAATGCCCACTGCCTGCGGACTGGTTGCGTCCGAGCGGGATAGGAAACCCCAATCCCAATTGCGGGCCAGCTTGCCATCAGCGACGAGCCGTTTGGCCAGTGCCTGCATTTCGGGAGCACCATCACCTTGCATCCCGGCTGCCAAGGCTGATGATGCCGCTAGCTCAAACGTCTGGGTGCGTTCGATCAGGGTCGGATCATCGGCCAATGCTGCGGCAACATCGCGCCATCCATCATTCGACAACTCGGCTGTAGCGTCTGGGCCGAGCTGCTGTTCGGCATAAAAGGCGACAACATCTGGCAGACCCTGCATTTCCAGCGTTTGCGAAGCGCTTGGTGCGGTGAGTGAAACCGCATCGCCGGTCACGCCGCTCTCGGGAAAGTTTATGGTTACGGTCAGTTCGGCGCGCTGGAATCCGCCAATCCCGTTGATCAGCATATTGCCCAACAGGAACACCAGCACCCCGACCGAGAAACTGACTGCGGCAAGGCCGAGCAGGCGAAAATTGCGTTCATCGCGGTAACGTTTGGCCATGCGCTTTTCAAACGCAGGGGTGCGCGTTGGGCGCTCTGCCTCGGCTGCATGGCCAACCATGGGAAGGGCGGCGGTGCTCATTCGTAGGCCTCCCGGAAACGCTTGACCACGCGCAGGGCGATGAAGTTCAACGCCAGCGTCACCATGAACAGCACAAACCCCAGCGCAAACGCGCTCAGTGTGGCCGGGTGATCAGTGCTTTGTTCGCCGGTCAATAGCTTGACGATCTGCACGGTCACAGTCGACATCGGCTCGAGCGGGTTGGCCGTGAGGTTGGCGGCAGGTGAGGCGGCCATCACCACGATCATCGTCTCACCAATCGCGCGGCTGACTGCGAGCATGATCCCAGCCACGATACCAGGCAGAGCGGCGGGGAACAGCACACGGCGGATCGTCTCGGATTTGGTTGCGCCCATCGCCAGGCTGCCATCGCGCATTGCGCCCGGCACTGCTGCCATTGAATCGTCTGCCATCGACGAAACGAACGGGATGATCATCACCCCCATCACCACGCCCGCAGCGAGCGCACTTTCGGTCGAAGCGCCGCTTATGCCGACGGCGACTGCCGCATCGCGGATCATCGGTGCCAGTGTCAGCGCGGCGAAATAGCCGTAAACCACCGTTGGCACGCCCGCGAGGATCTCCAGCAATGGCTTCACCCATGTGCGCACCCGCGGATCGGCATATTGGGTAAGGTAGATCGCGCTCATCAACCCCAGTGGGATGGCAACGATCATGGCGATGATCGCGCCGATGAAAATCGTTCCCCAGAACAACGGCACGGCGCCATAACGAGAGGCGTCGGTCGCTTCGGGGCTGACCATCGTATCCGGCCCCCATACTGTTCCGAACAGAAAATCGACCGGCGAAACGATCCCGAAGAACCGCACGGTTTCAAACACAAGGCTGCCAAAAATGCCGAGCGTCGTGAGGATTGCCACCAGCGACGCCAGCAGCAGGATCGTCATGACCGTGCGTTCAACCTTGGTGCGTGCGCGGAAATCCGGGCGCAGCCGCAAGAACGCAAGCGCGCCGCCTGCCAGTGCAATCAGCACGGTTACGATCGCGCCGATGATGTTGTAATGGCTGATCGCGTCACGGAATGGCGCGACTAACGCCTCGGCTGAATCGTTGAACACGCCGGGCGCATTGCCAAGTGCGACAGCGCGCGCTTCGCCCAAAAAGGCATCACGCTCAAACCCGAAGGCGGGCAAATCGGCGGCGGCAGGCGAAGCAAGTACGGTTTGCAACACCAACTGCGGAGCCAGTGCCGACCAGACGGCGATGAATGCGAGCACGGGCAACACCACCCACAATGCCACATACCAAGCGTGATAGATCGGACGCGATGCCGGGCGCAGCGCCGGGTCGCTCGACTGGAAACTCCACGCCTTGGCGCGGCCTGCAAGCCAGCCTGCAAGGCCAAGCCCCATCGCAATCAGGATCAGCGTGATCGGCGACATCAAATAGACCTGTTTTTCCCATCGGGGGTGCGTGAGATTAACCCGTGCGGCACCGCCCCAGCGGCCCGACCATCACTCCATGACCGGCCCATGTTGTAGTAATAAGACACTACTGTGACATTTGTTACGTTTGCGCAGTATCGAGGGCATCGCCAGCGGACTGCGCATCCAACGCGTCCGTGTCGGCTTCGGCCTCTGCCAGCGGAATTCGCACCACTACGCGGGTGCCTTTGCCAAGCTCACTGGTAATGTCGAGCCGCCCGCGATGGCGTTCGACGATGTGCTTGACGATGGCGAGACCCAGCCCGGTACCGCCTGACGCCCGGCTGCGGCCCGGATCGGTGCGATAAAACCTGCGGGTGAGGTGCGGGATCTGTTCCGGCGCAATTCCTTCGCCCTGATCGACCACCGCAATCCGCGCCTGATCGGCCTGCCCCAGATCGAGCGTCACAGTCACCGGGGTATCCGCTGCGCCGTATTTGAGCGCATTGTCGACCAGATTTCGCACCACCTGTTCCAATTGCTGACGGTCACCCAGCACGCAGGGCTCGGCATGGAGTTCCAACTGCAAACGGTCACTGCGGTGCGAACCTGCGGCATCGCGCGCGGCGCGCTCAACCAGGGTGCGTAAATCGATCCGTTCCGTCGGCAGATCGTGCTTTTCGGCTTCGACCCGCGACAGGCTCATCAGGTCGCTGACCAGCGCGTGCATCCGCTGTGCCTCACGTTCGATGATACCGAGGAATTTCTGCGCTGTTGGCGTGTCGATCGCCGCACCGTCTTCTTGCAGGGTTTCGACATAGCCGAGCACGGCCGCGAGCGGCGTGCGCAATTCGTGGCTGGCGTTGGCGACGAAGTCCGTGTGTGCGCGGCTGATGTCAGCTTCGGCGGTCTGGTTGATGAATTCGAGCATCGCCAGTCGGTCATCGATCGCCTGACGGTTGATCTGCCAGATGTCGCCCCGCCGCACGAGCCCGCGCACGATTGCTTCGCCCTGACGATTTTCATTAAGCAGTGCGGCCGCTTCGGGCTGGCGCAGCGCCACCCGCGCGTCCTGACCGACCACATGCGGCCCCAGCATCTTGCGCGCGGCGCGGTTGGCGATGGCGATCGTGCTGCGTTCGGTGATCAGCAGCGGGGTGGAGAAATTTTCGATCAGATCACGAATCGAATCGAGCGTGACGCGCTGTTTGACTTTTTTCTTGGGCGGTTCAGGCGGCCGACCGGCGGCGACCAGCAATGATCCGACCCACACTGTCAGCACGGCAAGTCCAATTACCGCATCAACGCCCGACAACAGCATCGCCAGAAAGCTAACAGCCGCTAGCAGAATGCCCGCGATCGGAAGGTTCTGGCCGCTGCCCATGCCGCAGGCCCTTACAGCCTTGAACCGGCGGAGGGAAGCGCAGGCAATGCCGGTTCCACCGTTGCGGCCATGAAAAAGGGCGGCGAGGCCAAGCCTGCCGCCCTGTTTATCTCGCACCAGAGATGGTGACCCCTACGGGAATCGAACCCGTGTTTCAGCCGTGAAAGGGCCGCGTCCTAACCGCTAGACGAAGGGGCCGTCTCGGTTGCGAGAGGGCGCCTTTAGGGGGGTGATTGGGGGCGGTCAAGCCCCGTCTGCTGGCCAACCCGCAAAAAGGCCGTTGCCTGCTGTCAATCAGCGAAGGCGGCGTCTTCCAACAGCAATTCCGCTGTTGGGCGATTGCCCCAATCATCGAGCTTCACTCGGCCCGCCAGATGGAACCGCCGCCCATTGTTACGGTGAAGCAGGGTCTGCGCCATCTCAGTCTCGGCGGCGCGAAAGGCGATGGCTTTAAAGCTACGCCCATCCATCCCGGCTGCAATCAGCCTGAGGTGATCTTTGCCGACGATATCGGCCTTGACGATCCGCACCGGGCCCACCGCGACACGCGGTGCGGGCCAGCCGACGCCGTAAGGCCCGGCGGCCTCCAGCGTCTCGACCAATTCAGGTGTAAGCCCACCCGGCGCCAGCGCCAGATCAAGCAGCATGGCTTGGCCTGCGCGCGCGCGATCAACATCGCGCGCCAACCTAGTGTCGAGGAATTCGGCAAAATCAGCGAGCCGCGCCGGATCAATCGTCAACCCCGCCGCCATCGCGTGCCCGCCGCCCGCGACCAGCAATCCCGCCTCACGCGCGGCGATGATTGCGGCGCCCAAATCGACCCCGCTGATCGAACGGCCTGATCCCTTGCCCTGCGTTTCATCCAGCGCGATTACCACGGCGGGCTTGCCGGTCTTTTCCTTGATCCGGCCTGCCACAATCCCGATCACGCCGGGGTGCCAGCCGTGGCCTGAGATGACCTGCACCGCCATATTATGCTGCCCGGCCAGCTGCGCTTCGGCGGCTTCCTGCACTTCACCTTCGATGGCGCGGCGTTCTTCGTTCAGTTTCGAAAGTTGCGCGGCGATGGCGCGGGCTTCTTCGGGATCGTCGGTGGTCAGCAATCGCACACCCAGTGTCGATTCGCCGATCCGTCCACCCGCATTGATGCGCGGGCCTAATGCAAAGCCAAGGTCGCTGCATTGCGGCGCACGGGTCAGCCGGCTTGCGTCCATTAACGCCGCCATCCCGATCCGTTCGCGACGGGCGAGCACCTTCAAACCTTGCGCCACGAATGCGCGGTTGAGCCCGTGCAGCGCGGCGACATCGGCAACCGTGCCAAGCGCCACCAGATCGAGCAGGCCCATCAGATCAGGCTCGGCCCGGTTTGCGAACCATCCCTTGGCGCGCAGGTTCCGCACCAGCGCAATGCCTAGCAGAAACGCCACGCCAACCGCCGCCAAATGGCCGTGGGCCGCGCCCAGATCGCTTTCGTCCAGCCGGTTGGGGTTGACCAGCGCAGCAGCGGGAGGAAGATCGGGCGAGCATTTGTGGTGATCGACAACGATCACATCCACACCCGCATCGCGGGCCATGCCCAGCGCCTCGTGCGCCATCGCACCGCAATCGACGGTGACGATCAGCCGCGATCCGGTTTCAGCCAGCTTGACCAACGCCTCCCCGGTTGGGCCGTAACCTTCGAGCAGGCGGTCGGGGATGTAATATCCCGCCGCGTGACCCAACTGCCGCAGCAATTCGACCAACAGCGCCGCGCTGGTTGCCCCGTCGACGTCATAGTCGCCGTAGATCGTCACTTGTTCGCCCGTCATCACGCACTGCGCGAGCCGTTCAGCGGCGGTGTCCATGTCGCGGAAGGCAGAAGGATCTGGCAGGAACCCGCGCATCGTCGGCTTGGCGTGGCGCTCCAGATCGTCGGCGGCCACCCCGCGCGTCAGCAGCAGTTGATCGAGGATCGAGCGATCAAGCCCATGCGCGTCCGCCGATTGCACATCGTCCAGCTCCATATTCCCGCCGCGCCAGCGCCATGCTTTGCCTGAAAGCGAGGATGTAACGCCAAGCACCGGCGCGAGCGCGGGCGAATTTTGAAGGGTAGGGGCCATGCCGAGCCGTCTAGCGCAATCGCCGCCCTGCCAACAGGCTCATGCGATTGACAATCGACAGGCGTGCGCGGCAAGCGATGCGCGATGCAACCCAAGCCCGCCGAACCCTGCCTGCTGATCATCTGGCACAGCCGCACCGGAGCCAGCGAAGCAATGGCGCGCGCGGCGGCGGACGGCGCGAGCGGAGCCGCCTTGCTGGTCAACGCGGCCGACACCGTGCCCGAAATGCTGCTGGCGGCAGATGGCTACATCTTCTGCTGCCCCGAAAATCTGGGTAACATGAGCGGCCTGATGAAAGAGATGTTCGATCGAGCCTACTACGCCGCACTCGGCCAGATCGAAGGGCGGCCCTATGCCACGCTGATCGCGGCGGGATCGGACGGGGAGGGGGCACAGCGCCAGATTGACCGGATCGTCACCGGGTGGCGGCTGCGGCGGGTGGCCGATCCGGTGATCGTCAACCTCGCTGCGCAGACTCCGGAAGCCATTATGGCCCCCAAACAGGTTCCCGCGTCGTCATTGGAACGGTGCCGTGAAATCGGCGCCGCTATGGCGGAAGGCTTGCGGCTTGGGGTGTTCTAGAGATTGCTCCAAAAGGGCACAGACCCGTCCAATGGGGACTCGACGATTGGCAGTAAACGCGCATAAGTATTTGATAGCGGCGCGGCTCTGCCGGGCGGGTTACATCGGACGGGACACGCCGGGCGGGATACGTCCGCAGAAAACTGGGGAGCGTTGGCAATTTCACAGTCGCAGCGTGCCGATGCCACACAGCTGCATTTGCTGTTTGCCAAAGGCAAGCGGCCAGATCGTGCTGCGATAAGGTCGTTCGCGGCGCGGCAGCAGGCTGCCATCGTCAGCAATGATCCGTTTGCCAGGGATTCGGAACAATCGATTCCAGTCTGGGGCGGCCAGCAACTGTGGATTGAGCTGCTGCGCGACGGGCTGACTTTTGATCTCAGTGGATTGTCGCTTGGCCCGCCGTCAGACTTTCCGGTGATCAACCATCGGTTCGATTTGCCAGACATCCCCACGCCCGAAACGCATGAAGCCTTAGCGTTCAAGCCGGGGCCGCATCTGGCCAATTCTGGACACAGCCAGCCCGTGGCTCGCGCGATGTTGGCGCTCGCCCGCGATCTGATTTTGCATTTCGATGATTTGGTCGCAATTGGTTGGGGCCCGTCGCGCAGTGCCATCGGACGGCGTTTTTTTGAATCGGTGATCAGTGCCTGGCTGGACGGCGGGCCATTTCCGGCGCTCGGCCTGACGGCCTTTGATGAAGGTGCTGACGGCGCGCTGGAAAGCATCGGGCTGGCGTTCTGGACCGGGCAGGAACTCCGGATCGAGCCGCCGCTTTCTGCGGACAAGGTCGCCGCCACCCGGCTTGGCATCCGTCTGGTCAATCAGTTGGTGCTGACCGGGGGGCTTGAAGCCGATGAGCGGATCATCGCACCCGACGGCACCCGCCTAGTCCTGCGGCCTTCGCGCAATCGTGCGATCATCAGCGTTTGGCGCGAATAGATGAAGGATCCGGGTCGCGCCGCTTTCACCACTGTTATTTCCTTCCGCTCGGTCAATTGTCCGGGGATGGTGGGTTATGATCCGGGGTTGCAACGCCACCACCTGCTGCCGCGGCAATTGCTGTCGCAGCGGTGTTTTGGCGTGATGTTTGAATCGGTCGGACGGGCGGCGGTCGGGTTCGACGATTTTCGCGCCAACGGCCTGTTGCTGCCCGCGACCGAGACCGTAACGATGCGCACCGGCATGCCGCTGCATCGCGGGCCGCATCGGCGCAATAACGAGGTGGTGATTGCCCGCGTCGGCCGGATTGAGGAACGCTGGTCACACGCCCGCCGGCACGATGATGCGGCCGCGCTGAGTGAGGCGTTACTGCGTCTGCGCCTGCTGCAAGGGGCGCTGCGCCGGCAATTGATCGCCCAGCGCCGGCGGGTGCTGCTCAATCGCAACGACCCGCTCGGCACCGGATTTGATTTCAGCGAACTTGACGCAATGGCAGAGGCGCTGTGGTCGGCTGAATAAAGCCTATTCGGCGGCTTCAGCCAACGCGCCCCATGGGGTGTAGTTCGAATTGGCGAGCATCCGCGCCTTGGCTTCGTGATACTCGCGCTCGAACCGCGCGACGAGGTCTTCGACGCTGCCGACTTCCTTGATCGTGCCGATGCCCTGGCCCGAACCCCAGATGTCCTTCCACGCCTTGGCCTTGGTGTTGCCGCCGCTGCCAAAGTTCATTTTGCTCGGATCGCTGACGGGCAGATCATCGGGGTCCATTCCGGCGGCCTCAATCGAAGACCGCAGGTAGTTGCCGTGCACGCCGGTGAACAGGTTGGTGTAAACGATGCCTTCCGACGATCCTTCGACGATGCCGTTCTTGTACCCTTCGGAGGCGTTGGCTTCCTTGGTGGCGATGAAGGCGCTGCCAGCGTAGGCGAAATCTGCGCGCAAGGCCTGCGCGGCAAGGATCGTGGCGCCATGGCCGACCGAGCCTGACAGCGCGACCAACCCATCAAACCACTCGCGGATTTCCTGCATCAGCGCGAACGGCGACAATGCGCCCGCATGGCCGCCTGCTCCGGCTGCCACCGGGATCAGGCCCGTCGCGCCTTTTTCAATCGCCTTGCGGGCAAAGCGGTTGTTGATCACGTCGTGCAACGTCACGCCGCCCCAATTGCGCACGGCGGTGTAGATATCCTCCCGCGCGCCCAATGAGGTGATCACCATCGGCACCTGCCACTTCTCGCACGTCGCCATGTCGGCATCGACCCGGTCGTTGGTCTTGTGGACGATCTGGTTGACGGCAAAGGGCGCTGCCGGACGGTCGGGGTTGGCGCGGTTGTGGGCGGCCAGTTCTTCGGTGATCTGGTGCAGCCATTCGTCCAGCTGCGATTGCGGGCGCGCGTTCAGCGCCGGAAAGCTGCCGATGATCCCGGCCTTGCACTGCGCGATCACCAGTTCAGGGCCGGAGACGATGAACAGCGGCGATCCGATCAGCGGCAGGCGCAGACGATCAAACGGGGCGGGAAGCGGCATCGGTTTCTCCTTAAAACTGTGTTCTTAACCCGCGTCTCTAACGCAGGTTCCACCGCTGCCAAGCGGCATTTTGGTGAGGTGAGGGCAGGGCTTACCCGAGCAGGTCTTCAAGCCCGTAGAACCGCGCCGCATTGCCCGCATAAAGCGCCGCTTTCTCGTCCGCACTGGCTGATCGGGTCAGGCGTTTGAAGGCGTTCCACAGCACCGCGTAATCCGCGCCCCAATAATCGACGGGGTAATTGCTTTCAAACATTGCGCGGCTTGGCCCGAAGGCTTCGATGCAAGTTTCAATATAGGGCCGCCACAGCGCCGCCAGATGTTCTGACCCGTGGCCTGCCGCCGGGCCATCTTCGGGCAAGGCGCAAAACGCCATCGCCAGCCCGCCAAGTTTCACCACGACGTTTTCGCAACTGGCAAGCTCATGGATATTGCGGCGCCAGATGTCGAAGCGTTCGTGCAAGCGGCCATTGTATGCCGCGACCCCCAAGGGCGTGCCGCAGTGGTCGAGGCAGATCGGTTGATCGGGGAAGGCGCGCGCCAAGTCGATCACATCGGGCAATTGCGGTTCGAGCACCCAGGCATCGAACGTCAGCCCGCGCTTGCCCAACTCCGCAAAGCCGGCGCGGAAGGTCGTATCGCGGTATAGGCCCTCGGGGTGGTGGAACGGAGGGCCGAGCACCTCCGCATCGGCATCCCACGCGCCCGCATGGCGAATACCCTTGAACCGGCGGGGCGCTGCGGCGGTCAGCGCGTCTAGCACGGCGCCAGCTTCGCTCCCCAGCATCAGGTTGGCATGGCCAATGATTCCCGCACACGCCCGGCCCGGCCCATACAGCCCGCTGGCCGATTGCGCCGCGACGCCGTTCACAAACTCGACCTCGCCAACCGGCTTCAACGCGTCGCCATAGGCGCCGTTGTAGAAAGCCCCGCACTCCATGAAGACCGTGCCGATGATGTTGTGGCCTGACGTCAGGTGCGCTTGCAGCTGATCGAAGGTGTAATGCGCATTATCGACCAGCGCAGCGATGAAATGGTGGTGCGGCTGCGGGAACATCGGCACCATCGCTCGCAGATCCCACAGGTGGTGGTGCGGATCGATGATCGGCAGATCGGGCTCGATGATGGCTTCAGGCTGATGGGTTGCGGCGTTCATCGTTCTCTCCCGGTCGTGTTTTTATGGTTCGGTCGTGTCAGCGCACAGCGCGCACATACAGGTGCCAGGTCGCATGGGCGAGCACGGGCAGCGCCACCAACAGGCCCAGGAACCCCGGCAGCATCGCTACGAACAGCAGCGCGGCAATGATTGTCGCCCAGCCGAGCATGACCGCAAAATTGCCGCGCACCACCTTGATGCTTGTGATGATCGCAGTGAGGAAATCGACCTTGCGTTCGACCAGCATCGGCAGGCTGATCACCGTCATGGTGTAAAAGGCAAAGGCCATCACCGCGCCAACCGCGCTGCCCACCGCCAACATTGCAAGACCCGCCGGGGTGAGAAACGCTGCCAAGGCATCGCCGCCGCCCGCGCTCATCCCGCTTTCGGCCATGAAGACCGCGAAGATCGCGTGGGCCACGATCATCCAGAATGAAAAGGCGACGAACACGATCACCCCCATCGACAGGATCTGATCGTCGTCGTGCCCCTTCAGCGCGCCAAGAACGGCGCGCCATGACGAACGTTCGCCGGCCGCGCGTCTGCGGCTTGCCTCATAAAGGCCGACTGCGATGAAAGGGGCGACCAGCGGGAAACCAGCAATTGCGGGGATCAACCAGGTCAGCTCGCCGCCGGTGATGGTTACCCAACCAATTGCCAAACCGGCGATCACATAGACCCCGCCAAAGAACATCCCGAACTGCGGAATGGCAAGGAAATCGCGCCAACCTGCGCCAAGCGCATCGGCAAGGTCGCTCCACACTAAATCGCGCACGATCTCCGGTGAAGATGCGGGCAGCGGCGGGGGCAGGCCCGCATCATGTTCCAGCGTATCCATTGCGTTCCGGGCCTCCCCTCCCACTGTTCAGCCCTGCGATTGTTGCGCGCAAATTTGGCGCGGCGCAAGCGGGCGTTCAGACTGCGGGAGATGCCACCGCAGCATTGGCAGCCGAGAGCACGGCACGCACGCTGGCAGTCGCGATGTCCTCATCAATCCCACAGCCCCAGATGGTGCGACCATCCGCTGCGCGACATTCAAGGTAAGCCGCCGCGCGGGCATCTGTGCCCGCGCCCAGTGCGTGTTCGGTGTAGTCGGTCACGTCGAGTTCCACGCCGAACGCGTCGCGCAAGGTGACCATCACGCTGGAAATGAGGCCATTGCCGCGCCCTGAAACCGATTGTTCCTTGCCCTCGACCGCGATGGTTCCGGCAAAGATGCGGGTGCCGTCACTGGCGCGGCTTTCCTCGTAGCGGACAAGCTGGAAATGCTTGGGATGGGTCTGGACGTGGTAGGCGGCCTTGAACGCGTCCCAAATGTCGACAGCGCCCAATTCGCGGCCCAATTCGTCGGCCAGATGCTGGACGTGGCGCGAAAAATCAGCCTGCATCCGCTTGGGCAATTTCAGCCCCTGATCCTTCTCCAGAACCCAGGCGAAACCACCCTTGCCGGATTGCGAATTGACCCGGATTACGGCTTCGTAATTGCGGCCGAGATCAGCCGGATCAATCGGCAGGTAGGGGACGCGCCATGCCTCGTCATTCTGCATGTCGCGCGCTTCAAAGCCCTTCTTGATCGCGTCCTGATGACTGCCGGAAAAAGCGGTATAGACCAGCTCGCCGCCGTAAGGGTGGCGTTGGTGGACGGGCAAATCGTTGCAATATTCTACCGTCTCGATCACCCGGTCGATGTCGGAGAAATCGAGGCCGGGATCGACGCCTTGGGTGTAGAGGTTGAGCGCCATCGTCACGAGGCAGCAATTGCCGGTGCGTTCGCCATTGCCGAACAGGCAGCCTTCGACCCGGTCAGCACCCGCCATCAACCCAAGCTCCGCCGCGGCGACGCCGGTGCCGCGGTCATTGTGGGTGTGCAATGACAGGACAGCACTTGTCCGATTGGGGAGGTGGCGGCCGAAATACTCGATCTGGTCGGCGTAGATATTGGGCGTCGCTGCCTCAACCGTGGCGGGCAGGTTGAGGATGATCGGGCGTTCGGGCGTGGGGGCGAGCACCTCCATCACCGCTGCGCAAACCTCGATCGAGAAATCGAGTTCGGCAGTGGAGAAGGTTTCGGGCGAATACTGGAAATGCCAATCGGTGCCGGGATAGCGCGCTGCTTCATCGCGCATCACCTTGGCACCGGCGACGGCGATGGCTTTCACCTCGTCCTTGCTCATCCGGAACACGATGTCGCGCCATGCGGGGCTGACGGCGTTATACAGGTGGACGATGGCGGTGCGTGCGCCTTCAAGGCTGGCAAAGCTGGTGCGGATCAGGTCTTCGCGGCTTTGGGTCAGCACCTGCACGGTCACATCGTCAGGGATCGCATCCGATTTGACGAGGCCGGAGATGAAATCAAACTCGGTCGCGCCCGCGCTGGGGAAGCCGACTTCGATTTCCTTTACCCCGATTTCGACCAGCAGATCGAAGAACCGGCGTTTCTTCACCGCGTCCATCGGATCGATGATCGATTGGTTGCCATCGCGCAGATCGGTCGACAGCCAGCGCGGGGCCTGCTCGACCATGCGGCTAGGCCATTGGCGGTCGGGCAAATTGATCTGGCCGAAAGGGCGATATTTGACGGAAGGATGCTTGAGCATGGTCATGGGATGGCTCGTCACGGAAAGGGAAGGGATGCTGGCGGCATGATCACCCTTGGGAGCAGCGCCGCGCCCGTCCGAGCACGCAGCGAACTACGCCCAAGGGCGTATAAGTCGTAGCAGCAGCGATGCGTTCCGTTCCATTACCCGTGACCTATCCCGATTGTTGCCCTGCGCGCAAGCAGGGATTGTCCCAGTCCCGCCTATCCGCCCGCCTTACCCACAGCGCGCGTCGCGGATGATGTTCTGCGCATCGAGCATCAGGCTGAGGCGCGGATTGGTCGCATCGGGGTTCACATCGCCGCTGCCGAACACGACAAAACGCAGGTTGTTGGTGCGGCCAAGTACCTTGGCGATTTCCGCGCGGGTGGATTGATCGGCCAGCTTGCCGATGAACGGCGCCATCAGCGGCGCGCCGCAATTCTGCGCGGCGGGATCAGTCAGCGTGCCTTTGGCAAAGGCACCGGGCGCTGCGCCGGGCAGGGGCTTGCCAATGGTGGGCGTGGCTGTTGCAGCGGGAGCCGGAGTTGGGCTTGCCTCACCCTTGCCGATCCGCGCCGCAAAACTGTCGGCATCATTGGCCGTCTGCGCGGGTTCGCTGCCGCAAGCGGTCAGTGCGAGGGCGGCGAGCGCGAAGGGCAGGGCGCGAAGGGCTGCGGCAGTGCGGATCATTGGTCAGGTCCCCGAGAAATGTGACACATCGCAAAACGCCCAAACCGTTGCAGGATTATGACAGCCGCATAACATCAGTTGCGATAGCGCAGCCGATCCGCCGTCAGCTGCTCCACCCGCGTCACCCCCATCAGCCGCATCCCGCGTTCCAGCTCGTCCTTGAGGATGCCTAGCGCGCGCTCGACCCCGTCTTGCCCCGCCGCAGCCAGTGCATAGAGGTAGAGCCGCCCCCCCGATCCTCCGCTTGCCCCGCTGCACATTGCCTTCAGGACATGGGTGCCGCGCCTTATGCCGCCGTCGCAGATGATCTCGATTTTACCGCCGACGGCATCGACGATTTCAGGGAGTTGATCGAACGGCGCGCGACTGCCATCCAATTGCCGGCCGCCATGGTTGGAAATCATGATCGCGTCCGCGCCAATTTCGACTGCTTTGCGCGCATCCCCAACACTCATCACGCCCTTGAGAACGAACTTTCCGCCCCATTGTTCGCGGATCGCCGCCGCCGTTTTCCAGTCCATCGAGGTGTCGAGCATGGTGTTGAAATAATCGGCGATACTCAATGCCTTGCTCGACCCCTCACGCACATGTGTGTCGAGGTTGGGGAGCCGAAATTTCTCGCGAAACAGGTAATCCAGCGTCCAACGCGGGCGAGCGGCGTAGCTCAGGATGCTCGCCGGGGTGAAGCGCGGCGGGGTGGTGAAACCGCTGCGCAAACATCGTTCGCGTTTGCCCGATACGATGGTGTCGACCGTCAGCGCCAGCGCATCAAAGCCTGCGGCCTGACACCGCTCAATCATGTGCGTATTCAACCCTTTGTCCTTGTGGACATAGAGCTGGAATAGCTTCGGCCCGCTGGTCAGCGCGGCGATTTCCTCAATGCTGCGGGTGGCAAGGCTGGAGATGCCGAACCACAGCCCGAACCGTTCCGCCGCCTTCGCCACAGCCGTCTCGCCCTGCCAGTGAAAGGCGCGCTGCACTGCGGTGGGCGACAACATCAAGGGCAGCGCCGATCGCCGGCCGAGGATCGTGCACGACGTGTCAATTTCGGCGACGCCCGCCAGCACATCGGGCACCAGATCAACCGTTTCAAAAGCGGCGGTATTGCGCGCCTTGGTCAGCTCATCGTCGGCAGCGCCGTCGATGTAATCGAATACGGGGAAGGGCAGGCGCGCTTTGGCCAGCGTGCGGAAATCGTCGATATTGTGGCAATCGTTCAGGCGCATGGCCGAAGCTATTGGCTGATTGCGCAAATCGTGTCGAGGACTTGGGGCAATCCACCCAAATTGCGGCGCGCGCGAAATATTTTTTCGCAGGGAGTCACCAAACCTCGGCAACCCGCGAACAGAGGGTGTGCGCGGTCGGTCGGCGATCACGGTTTTACCATTGCGGGACGGCTACCCCCCATTGCCAATCCCGTTCTTTTTGATGGTCGAGATGCCGATGACCGTCGCACGCCCGAAATTCTGTGAGGAGTGATCCGACAATGAAAATCAATCATCTCATGCTGGCAGTCGCTGCGATTGCTGCGCCGCTGGCCTATGCGGCTCCGGTGCTGGCCGATGGCGGCGTTTATGTCGACGTGGACAGCGAAGAAGCCATCGCCATCAGCGGTTACGATGCTGTCAGCTATTTCAAGGGCGACGGTGTCCCGATGCTCGGCGATGCGCAATACAGCGTCACGTATAACGGCGCCGAATGGCACTTTGCCAGCCAAGCCAATGCCGATGCCTTCAAGGCTGATCCGGCCGCCTACGCCCCGCAATATGGCGGCCACTGCGCCTGGGCGATGAGCCGCGGATCGCTCGCTCCGGGTGATGCGACGCTCTACAAGGTGGTCGACGGCAAGCTCTACCTCAACTTCAATGAAGGCGTGCAGAAGACCTGGCTGAGCGACATTCCGGGCTTCATCGCGCAGGCAGACCCGGCATGGGAAGAAGTGCCCGAAGGCGAAGTCTTCGGCGGGTAACCCGGCCTTCCACTACCGAATTTCGTGAGGGGGATTGGGCGTAGTCACAATCCCGACGGATAAGTTGATCAACCCAAGGAGACGCAAAATGTCGAATGCCAAGATGCTCGCAAAGATGCTGATGGTTGCCGGTGGCCTGACGATGGCGACCGCTGGAACTGCCGCAATGGCTGATGCACCGTGTGGCCCGTGCTCGGCCCGTTCGAGCAGCTACAACCCGTGCAGCCCATGCAAGGCCGCAAAGAAGGCCAAGAAGACCAAGGCTGCTGCGCCTTGTGCTGCCAATCCCTGCGCAGCAAACCCCTGCGCCGCCAATCCGTGCAAGGCCGCTCCTTGCGCTGCCAATCCCTGCGCGGCTAACCCCTGCAAAGCCAATCCGTGCGCGGCCAATCCATGCAAGGCAAAGCCCTGCAAGCCGAACGCTTGATTGATCTGATACGATTGGTAGGTCGGGAGGGATGTTGCATCCCTCCCGATCACCTTTGGACGACCAGCGACATTTCTGACGCATGACCCATGCCGAACTGACCGATCTTCTGATGAGCAGCACCGCAGCAATGTTTGTGGGCGGTCAGCCGCTGATGAATCGCATTTTGCCATCCGCGGAACCTATCGAATTATGGCAGCATTACCCTCCCGATGATGTCGTGAATGGCACAGCTGGCAGTCGGTATTTCTACCATTGCCATCCGCCCGCGGAGCGCAGCGATGGCGAGCATGGTCACTTCCACCTGTTTCTCGACACATCGGTGATGTCTGACAGCGTTGCTCCGATCATCCCGCCGCCGCCTGCCACGTCAGACGAGCCGCGCGCCGATGTCGTGCATATTGGCGCTTTGGCGATCAGCACCGACGGCTTGCCGCTGTGCTGGTTCACCACCAACCGCTGGGTCACCGATGAGTGGATTTATCCCGCCGAAGCGGTGATCGATCAGCTGGCGCAGTTTGATCTGCGCGGGCCAGATGGCGACCCGTTGGTCAATGACTGGCTGACCGCGATGGTGGGCCTTTCTCGCGGGGACCTTGCCGAATTGCTGCGTCAGCGCGACACCGTGCTCGCAGCGCGCGACATGACGGGCGAGGATCGATCAGTCGAAATTACCAGCATCATGCCCATCGCGCTCGAACGATTGTTCGGCGACGAGGAGTAGCCGCTGCCGAGGGGCACCCAAGCCCCCCGGGCGTTGCGACGAATTATTGCTTTTCGAAGGCGGCGCTGATGGTCAGCGTCACGTCCTTACCCACCAACGGCACACCGTAATTCACGCCCCACTGGGTGCGATCCATCAGCGCGCGGGCGTGGAAGCCGACGGTTTCTTTCTTGTTGAACGGATTGGCCCCGGCACCGACAAAGTCCACCGCCAGCATCACCGGTGCGGTCTTGCCGTTCAGCGTCAGGTTGCCGAGCACGTTGGCAGACGTCGCCCCGGTCTTGACCACCTTGGTCGAGGTGAACTTGGCCATGCCCGGCGTCGGGCCGAAGAAATCAGGCGCGCCGCCATCCTTGCCCGCGCGCAGCAGGTGATCCTTGAGCCCCGCGCTCGCCACGGTGACTTCAGCGACCGGGATCGTAATGTCGAAGGTTGCGGCTTCGATATTGGCCGGGTCCATCGTCATGGTGCCGGTGATGTTGCCGAACAGGCCGAAATAATCGTTGAAGCCAAAGTGGCTCACGTTCCAGCTGACCAGCGTGTGCCCGGCGTCGAGCGCGTAAGTGCCCGCAGTGACGCGCGATGCGTCCATCATGCCGGGGATTTGCGGTGCGCCTTGCGCAAAAATCGCGGGCGCAGCAGCGATACCGCCGGTGACGAGGGCCAGAGTGGCGGCAGCAGCGGTGGCAAAAGCAGTGCGTTTCATCGGGGATAGCCTCCAGTTGGTTCTGGTGACTAATCCCCGATTCCGCGCAATGGTTCCAGTTTTATTGACGCGCCAGTTTTGCGCCCTAGTTCTTGGCCTTGTCGACCAGCTTGTTGGCGGCGATCCACGGCATCATGGCGCGCAGCTTCTCGCCGGTTTGCTCGATCGGGTGCGCGGCGGCCTGTTTGCGCGCGGCTTTGAGTTCGGGCTGCCCGGCACGATTATCGAGCACGAAGTTCTTCACGAAGCGGCCAGACTGGATGTCGGCGAGGACCCGCTTCATTTCGGCCTTGGTCTCTGCGGTGATGATGCGCGGCCCGGTGGTGATGTCGCCATATTCGGCGGTGTTGCTGATCGAATAGCGCATGTTGGCGATGCCGCCTTCGTACAGCAGATCAACGATCAGCTTGGTTTCATGCAGGCACTCGAAATAGGCCATTTCCGGCGCGTAGCCAGCTTCGACCAGCGTTTCGAACCCGGCCTGGATCAGGTGGGTGATCCCGCCGCACAACACCGCCTGCTCGCCGAACAGGTCCGTTTCGCATTCCTCGCGGAAGTTGGTCTCGATAATGCCCGAACGCCCGCCACCGACGGCGCTGGCATAGGCGAGGGCGACGTCATGCGCTGCGCCGCTGGCGTCCTGATGGATCGCGATAAGGCAAGGCACGCCGCCGCCCTTCACATATTCGCTGCGGACGGTGTGTCCGGGGCCCTTGGGCGCGATCATGATCACGTCGATATCTGCGGGCGGCTCGATCAGGCCGAAATGCACGTTGAGACCGTGCGCAAAGGCGAGCGCGCTGCCGGGCTTCATGTGGCCCTTGATGTCGTTTTCCCAGATGCCTGCCTGATGTTCATCGGGCGCTAGGATCATGAGCACATCGGCCCACTGCGCAGCGGCGGTGTTGGTCAGCACCTTGAAACCGGCAGCCTCGACCTTCTTGGCGGTCGCCGAACCTTCACGCAGGGCGATGGCAACTTCGGCGACACCGCTATCGCGCAGGTTCTGGGCGTGGGCGTGGCCCTGCGAGCCATAGCCGACAATCGCGACCTTCTTGGGCTTGATCAGATTGAGGTCGGCGTCGGCGTCGTAGTAAACTTTCATGGGTGTTCTCTCTTATCCCTTGGAATCAATGTATATTCTGAGAAATCAGTTAAACGCTTTCGGCCCCGCGGATCATGCCGACCACGCCGCTGCGACCAACCTCGACCAAGCCCAGCCCGCGCATCAGCGCCACAAAGCTGTCGATCTTTTCGGGCGCGCCGGTGAGTTCAAAGACGAAGCTGGTGGTAGTGGTATCGACCACATGCGCGCGGAAAATTTCCGCCACGCGCAATGCTTCAACCCGCTTGTCGCCCGTGCCGGCCACCTTGATCAGCGCCAGTTCGCGCTCCACGTGCGGCCCGGCGGTGGTGAGGTCGGTGACCTTGTGCACCGGCACCAGCCGTTCGAGCTGCGCTTCGATCTGGTCGATCACCTGCGGCGGGCCGTTGGTAACGATAGTGATGCGGCTGACCGCGTGATCCTCGGTAATGTCAGCCACAGTCAGGCTGTCGATGTTATACCCGCGCGCGGTGAACAGCCCGGTGATCTTGGCAAGGATCCCCGGCTCATTATCGACCATCACGGCGAGCACATGGCGCTCAGAGGCTGCTTCGGTGATTTTCATTGGGCCACTCTCCGCACCGCATCCAAGAAGTCCTGCCATTGCGCCGGATCGGCAGGATTGGTTGGGCCTGCTGCTCCGAATTGAATGTCGGACAGCAAGCACTCAATCGGGTCATCCAATCCGGCACGATTGCCACGCTTCCAGTAAGTTTCGACAAAATTGCACATCGCGCGATAGGCATCGGGGACGCTGATCGTTGACGTTTCGTCCATCACACCAGCGCCTTGGCTTCGTCATCCATCGTGCCGTCGACCTTGTCGCCGTACAGCATCATGTCGGTGTGCGCCGCGCCTGATGGGATCATCGGCAGGCAATTGGCATCCTGCGCCACCCGGCAATCGACCATCACCGGGCCGTTGTGATCGAGCATCCGCATGATGCCATCGTCCAGCTCGGTTTCGTCATGGATGCGGATGCCCTTCCAGCCATAGGCCTCGGCCAGCTTCACGAAATCGGGCAGGCTATCGGAATAGGAATTCGAATAGCGGCTCTCATAGGTCAGTTCCTGCCACTGGCGGACCATGCCCATGTATTCGTTGTTGAGGATGAACACCTTGACCGGCAGGCGATACTGGCTTGCCGTGCCGAGTTCCTGGATGTTCATCTGGATGCTGGCCTCGCCCGCGATGTCGATCACCAGCGCATCGGGGTGACCCAATTGCGCGCCGATCGCCGCCGGAAGCCCGTAACCCATTGTGCCGAGCCCGCCCGAGGTGAGCCACTTGTTCGGATCCTCAAACCCGAAATACTGCGCCGCCCACATCTGGTGCTGGCCAACTTCGGTCGAGATGATCGGCGAGCGTGCGTGGGTGAGGGCATAGAGCCGCTCAACCGCGTGCTGCGGCATGATCATGCCGGGGTTTTTCACCGACCGTTCGGGATAGGCGAGGCATTCGCGCGCCCGCCACCCGGCGATCCGCGCTTTCCATTCGCCCAAATTGCGCGCCTGCCGCGTTCCCCACGCCTCGATCATTTGCGACAGCACCGTGCCGCAATCACCGACGATGCCCATGTCGACCGGCACCGTCTTGTTGATCGAGGAACGGTCAATATCGATGTGGATCTTCTTGGATGTGGGCGAGAACGCGTCGAGCCGTCCGGTCACCCGGTCATCGAACCGCGCACCGATGCACACCATCACATCGCACTTGTTCATCGCCATATTAGCTTCGTAAGTGCCATGCATCCCCAGCATCCCGAGCCAATCGGGGTGCTGCGATGGGAAAGCGCCGAGGCCCATTAGCGTCGAGGTGACGGGCGCTCCGGTGATGTCCTGCAACTGCCGCAGCAACCGGCTTGCCTCGGGCCCGGAATTGATCACGCCGCCGCCAGTGTAGAAAATCGGGCGCTGCGCATTGGCGATCAGGTCAACCGCCTCGATGATCTGGTCGGGCGGGGCGACCGTTTGCGGGGCATAGCGATGCGCGCCCGCGCGGGTCAGCGCGCGGCGTTCTGATGGAACGGCAATCTGCACGTTTTTGGGAATGTCGACGACCACCGGGCCGGGGCGGCCGGTGGTGGCGATCAGGAACGCTTCCTTGATCGTCGCGGCCAGATCAGCCGGGTCTTTGACCAGATAGTTGTGCTTGGTGCAGTGGCGCGTGATACCGACGGTATCGGCTTCCTGAAAGGCATCAGTGCCGATCAGCGCGGTCGGCACCTGTCCGGTGATAACCACGAGCGGGATCGAATCCATCCACGCATCGGCAATTCCGGTCACCGCATTGGTTGCGCCGGGGCCGGAGGTGACCAGCACGACGCCGGGCTTGCCCGTGGCACGAGCGTAGCCTTCGGCCGCGTGGGCAGCGCCAGCTTCGTGGCGGACGAGAATGTGACGGATGCGTTCATCGCCGAACAGCTCGTCATAGATGGGCAGCACCGCGCCGCCGGGATAGCCGAACACGTATTCGACACCCTGATCGATCAAGCACTGCACAAGAATTGCCGCGCCGCTCATTGCGGGTTCTTGGGCAGGATCAGAGGCGGTCGGGGAATGATCCGGCTTGCCGGGCACGGTAGGCTCCATTGCGAGGGTCGGGAGAGGGGGGTCTTAACAACAAAACCGGCCCGATGCAGGGGGTGACGCATCGGGCCGAGTGATATGGCCGCTAAAGGTTACAATCTGATAGGTCAAGCGCTATTTGCGCAATAATGATGCAAAACTAGCGCCAATGTCGATATTTTCGGATTCAGGCCCGATGGCGACGCGTGGCCAATCTTCGGGTGGTTGCCGCCGGAACCAGGTGAACTGCCGCTTGGCATAGTTGCGGGTGGCCTGCTGTCCGCCCGCGATCATCGCCTCTCGGGTGAGTTTGTCGCTGAGGAAGGCCGCGATCTCCGGTACCCCGATGGCGCGCATCACCGGCAGATCGGGATCGAGGTCGCGGGACAACAACGCCTCAACCTCGGCCAATGCGCCAGCCTGCAACATCGCTTCAAACCGTCGGTCGCAGCGTTCGTACAACCACGTGCGGTCAGGCAGCAGTACCAGCGGATGCAAGTCGATATCCTCACCAATCCCGCCCGCCTTGGCGATCTGCCAGTCGGCCAGCGTCACCCCGGTTGACCGCTTGACCTCAAGCGCACGGGCAATCCGCTGACGATCATTCGGAGCGAGTTCGGCGGCGCGCAGCGGGTCTTCCAACTGGAGCAGCTTGTATGCCCCGTCATCAGCCAAAGCGCGCACCATGGCGCGCACATCGGGATCGATTTCGGGGATCGGCGCGATCCCTTCGAGCAGCACTTTGAGATACAGCCCCGTCCCGCCGACGAGGATCGGCACTGCGCCGGTCGCATGGCAATCAGCGATTTCGGCCTTGGCTGCCGCCGCCCAAGCCGCCGCCGAGCACGCCACCGCCCCGTCCCATGCGCCGAACAAGCGGTGTTCGATCCCTTCCATCTCGTCGTCGGAAGGGCGGGCCGATAGAACGCGCAAGTCGTCATAGACCTGCGCGCTATCGGCGTTGATCACTACGGCGCGCCGTCCTCCCGCTGCAAGGCGGTGGGCGAGGGCTAGCGCAATCGCGCTCTTGCCGCTGGCGGTCGGCCCTGCAATGAGCGCGACCGGCGAAACTGGAGAAATTGGAATGCTCATTGCGCGGCTGATAGCAGAGACGGACGAATGTGAAACGCGTCTCGATACGCTTGCTGCGCAACTGGCCGAAGCGGGGATGCCGCTTGCCGCTGCCGCGATGCCTGAAGATGGCGACGGCGTGCTCGAATTGCAGTTCGATGGTGACGATGCGGCGGCAGTGCTTGATGCGATCGACGCGGTGTTTGCGCCGGCTGACATGCTGGTTGCCCAAGGCGCGATCACCGTTCCGCAGCTGTTCGTGTCGGACATGGATTCGACCATGATCGGTCAGGAATGCATTGACGAACTTGCCGATTACGCCGGATTGAAGCCGCAAATTGCAGCAATCACAGAACGCGCGATGCAGGGCGAACTTGATTTCGAGGCTGCCTTGCGTGAGCGGGTGGCGCTGCTCGAAGGGCTCGCCGAAAGCGCAATCAGCGACTGTTTGCGAGAGCGAATTGTGCCCACACCCGGTGCGGCGACGCTGGTGGCAACGCTGGCGGCACTGGGCACTCGGACGGTGCTGGTGACGGGAGGGTTCCACCACTTTGCTGATCCAGTGGCGGCGATGCTGGGGTTTGACCGGGTGGTTGGCAACCGGCTCGCAGTGGAGGAAGCCAAGCTGACCGGCGGGTTGATCGGCCCGATCACTGACAGTGCGGTCAAAGCCGCCGTGTTGCGCGAGGAATTGGTAGGTCTGGGCGAAGGTGCGCTCAGCGTTGCGACCGGTGATGGCGCGAATGACATTCCGTTGATTGAGGCGGCGACCTATGGCTTCGCTTACCGTGCCAAACCCAAGGCGCGTGCGGCGGCCAATGGCCGGGTTGATCGCGGCGATTTAACGGCGGTGCTCCGCTTGTTGGGTATTTCGCGCGACCTGTGGCAGGTTGTCTGAGAGCGCTGTCGAGTTGGCGCCGCATAAAAGAGTTTTGTTTTGAGATGCGAATCGCTTATTTACACTGATGTAAGCATTTCGTGGCATCCCTCCAAATGCCACTCAGGATATGAACCAATGACCACTAATTCCCATGATTTCAGCACTCTATTCGCCGCTGATGGCACGGTGCTGCGTCACCCGGATCGCCCGCAGCCACGTTACCGCCCCTTGCGCGCGGTGCGCAGCTTTCAGGGGTTGATGAAGGACAAGGAAGACACCAGCCTCGTCTTCAAGATTTTCGAATCGCTGCCATCGAAAAGTTTCTTGCCGCGCGTTCACGATTTAAGCCTTTCGGAACAAGGCGAAATGCTGCGTTCGAGCGAGCCCCGATTGCCCGAAATTCTTGACGATCATGCGGCGCTCAGACTTACGCCCAAGGGCAGCTTGGCCCATGCCTATTGCGACTTTATGGAGGCCGAGGGTTTATCTGCGGCAGGCCTGGTTGCTGAGGCTGAGCGGCTTGGTCGTCCGAAATACCCCGATCTGGTTCAATGGTTCATGGAGCGTTCGCGCGACACTCATGATCTGTTCCACATTCTCACTGGCTATGGCCGTGATGCGTTGGGCGAAGCTTGCGTGCTGCTGTTCACCCATGGTCAGGCACCCAGCCAAGGTCACCTGCTGATCGGTTATGCCGGGGCGGCCAATATCAAAAAGACGCTCAAGCGCAGCAAGGCGCCGGTCATGGGCGCAGTCCGCCAAGCGCAGCGCACGGGCAAGGGCGCGCCGCGACTGATCGAACAATCGATCCGCGAACTGCTTGCGCAGTCGCTGGACGACGTGCGCGCCGCCATGCGGATTCCCGAACCTTCGACTTACCGCGAATGCCACCGCATTTGGCGCAGTGAGGGGATCGATCCCTTTAATCTTTTGGCGGCCAAGCCGGTCGAACCTGAATTGATCGCTGCCTGATCCCGGCAAGGGTCAGAGCCAGCTGGCGATCTGATCGAGCGGTTTTTTCTTGAGCGCGTGAACCGGCACGGTCGCATCCTGTGCCGGGTGGCCCACCACCACGATCATCACCGGCTTTTCCCATTCGGGCCGTCTGCACACTTGCCGCAGAAATCCCATCGGAGAGGGTGTGTGGGTGAGGGTCGCCAAGCCCGCCTCGTGCAGGGTCGCCAACAACATTCCGCAGGCAATCCCCACGCTTTCATTGACGTAGTAGTTCTGCGTTTCGCCATCTTCGGCAATGCCGCCTTTGCGCTGCGCGAACACGACGATGAGGTACGGCGCAGTTTCTAGAAACGGCTTGTCCGCATCGGTGCCAAGGTCAGCCAGCGCGGTGAGCCATTCTTCGCCCGCCTTGGCCTTGTCACCATCCGCGCCGTAAAAGCGCCGCTCTTCCGCCTCGGCCGCCTCGCGGATAGCGCGTTTGGCGGCGGGCGTCTCAACCACGGCGAAATGCCACGGTTGATGGTTCGCCCCGCTCGGTGCGCTGCCAGCTGCCATGATGGCCGCTTCAATCACAGCGCGCGGCACCGGATCAGGTGCAAAGTCGCGGCAGGTGCGGCGCTGCTTCAGCCGCTCGGCCAACGCTTCGGCGCGGGCAATCGCGTTGGTATCGCTAAGCCGTTCGAGCGCATAGGGCACGGTTTCAAGTTGGTGCATCAGCCGTTTGTGACCTCGATCAAGCGATGAATAGACATCTAACTGACATTAATGTAAGTGGCACTAGGTGAACCTAATTCGCGAATCGCGCAAAGGAAGCATTAGATGGCCCTGAACAGTCTCCCGCTCGTTGCGCCCGAACGCAAGGTTTCAGGCTTTCATCCGTTGAAAGTGCTGCACCATTTCCGCAAGCTCATCGCTGACAAGGAAGACACCGAACAGGTGTTCCACATCATCGAAGCGACCAAGGGCAAGCGCAGCCACAAGCAGGCGTGGGATTTCATCCGCTCACCCGAAGGCCAGCGGTTCATCGCCGAAGAAACCGACATTCCTGCCATGCTCGATGATCACGCGCGCTGGGCCGATTGCGGGCCGAACACCGTGGCGGCGCACTACATTGCCTTCATGAAGCGCGAAGGCCTGTCAGCTGCCGGGCTGGTTGCGGAAAGCCACAAGTGGCAATCTGCCGAAGCGCGCCATGCTGACCTGACCGAATGGTATTTCAGCCGCCTGCGTGACACGCATGATCTGTTCCACGTGCTTACCGGTTATGGCCGTGATGCGCTCGGCGAAGCGAGCTTGCTGGGCTTTTCCTACGAGCAGAATTTCAACAAGGGTATTCTGTTCATCGCCTATGCCGGCGCGCGGCAGATCATGAAGGTGAGTGGCACCAAGGCGCCGTTATATGCCGCAATCAAGGAAGGCCGCCGTTTGGGCAAGGCAGCTTCCAAGATTGCGCATCAGGATATCGCCACGCTGATGCGTGAGGATATCACCGAAGCGCGCGCGCGGATGAACATCGGCAAGCCTGAAGTGTATCGCCAATGCCTCGCGATCCTCGAAAGCGAAGGCAACCGCCGCGAAGATCTGACGCTCGGCGGGGTAGGCGCACAGGCGGCCTAATCAGGCGCTTTGATCTGCGCGAGGTTCCATAGCAACGCGACCAGAGCGACCAACAGCACTGCCACCGACAGAGCGAAGGGCGCGCCGGGAAAGAACAGCCCTTGATCATCGGCAAAGGCTCCGAACAGTCCGGTCATGATGATTGGCCCGATGATGCTGGTGAGGCTGACCACTGATGCAATTGCGCCCTGCAATTCGCCCTGGGCGTCGTCAGCGATCCGCTCGCTCATCAATTGCTGCATCGGCGGAAACGTCAGCCCGGCAAAGCTGCCGAGCACGATGCCGATGATCATCGCCCAGGTTCCCGGCGCCAACGCAAACAGCAGATAGGAGGGGATCGCGAACAGGAACCCGATCAGGCAAGTCGACTTCGCTCCAAACCGGGCGATACACTGCCCTGTCAAAGCGCCCTGCACAATCGCCAGCAGCAGGCCGTAGAGCGCGACGCTGAGCCCGATTGCCAGTTCATTCCAGCCGAATGCGAGCGTGTTGTAATAGGCCCAAACCGAAAAGGTCGATTGCGAGGCGAGCTGCATCAGGAAAATAATGCCCAGAAAACCAAGCACGATCGGCGTCTTGCTCATCTGCACGATCGTGCCGAATGGGTTGGTACGAGCCACCGTCAGGCGGCGGCGCTTTTCCGCTGGAAGCGTCTCGCGAAGCAGAAAATATCCCAGCCCCGCCCCGGCGATGCACAGCACAGCAGACGCAACGAACGGAAGCCGCTCACCAAAGCTGCCGAGCACGCCGCCAATCGCAGGGCCAATCACGAACCCGCTGGCGCCTGCTCCGCCGAGGATGCCGAAATACTTTCCGCGCTCCTCACGCGGGACGATGTCTGCCACGCAGCTGTTTGCGGCAGCCCAGCTCGCGCCCATGACGCCAGCCATCAGCCGTCCGGCAAACAGCCACCACAAGTCGGGCGCAAATGCCATGATCAGGTAGTCGACCCCCAGAAACAAGAGCGTCAGCAACAGCACCGGCCTTCGTCCGAAGTGGTCAGACAGGCCGCCGACCACTGGCGCGAACAGGAACTGCATCAGCGCATAGGCAAACAGCAGCCAGCCGCCGATCTCGGCGGTTCGGTCAACTGTTGCCCCGGTCAGGTTTTCGAGCAGTGTCGGCATCACCGGGATGATCAGCCCGATCCCGACCATATCGATGAAGACGATGAACGCGACGAAACCAAGAGTCGTCCCGGCGCGTGCCGTCGTCATCGCAGTTCCTTGCGGATCACGAGTTTGAGGCCAGACCAGACCTCATCCACCGCGCAAACCTTGGTATCGACCAGCCCCAGCGGCAGGCAGATTTCGCGGATCGTGTCTTCGGTGATGTCGGTCGGCACTTTGGACGCCTTCTTGGGCCAGCTGACCCAGATTTGCCCATCTTGCGAGATTTGGTGGCGTAGCGCGGTAAGATGCGCTTCGAGCGCAGACCGCTCGGTCACGAAGATATGCGCGGCGCCGATCCCTTCGGCCGGATCGGCAACGAAAAACAGTTCCAGCGCATATTCGTCGATTTCATCGATGATATGTTCGGGCATGGCATCGAACCACACCCGCATCCCGTCACGCAGGGTGAGCTTTTTGACCAGCGGCGTGTCGGAATAGCCTGAGGTCACCCGCGCCTAACCTTCCATCCATTCGTCGAAGAACCGCTGGTTCGCCGCGCGCAAGGTGCTGAGCGAGACGCCGAGCACAGAATCGCCGCCGACGGTGCCGACGCGCTGGAACCCGATTTGCGCGGTATCCTCATCACGTGTGCCCTTGGCGAGCGCAGCGTTGAGCGCTGCGACATCGGGCACGGTCACCAGGTAGCGGCCCTGATCTTCGCCAAACCACCACTGCGCAGGCGTGTAATCGGGGTTGCCAGCCAGATCGGCCTCTGCCCCCAAGTCGCCCGCCAACGCCATTTCAGCGAGCGCCACGGCGAGGCCGCCGTCGCTGAGGTCATGCACCGCATTGACCAACCCGTCGGCGATCAATTCGTGGATGATCTCGCCCGCGGTGCGTTCGACCACCAGATCGGTCGGCGGGGTGCGGCCGGCTTCCATACCCTTGACTACCCGCAGCCACAGCGATTGGCCGAGGTGTGAGCGGGTCGGATCGGGCTTGGCCCAGAACTCCGGCCCGACGAGGTAAATTGCATCGCCCGCCTGTTTGAAATGCATCGTCATCATCTTGGATAGATCAGTGATGATGCCAACGCCGCCGATTGCCGGGGTGGGGAGGATGGCGGAGCCGCCTCCGGTCGCCTTGGATTCGTTGTAAAGCGACACGTTGCCGCTCACGATCGGGAAATCGAGCGCGCGGCAGGCATCGCCCATGCCTTCCAAGGCGTGAACGATCTGCGCCATGATTTCGGGCCGCTGCGGGTTGGCGAAGTTGAGGCAATTGGTCACGGCCAGCGGGCGCGCGCCCACGGCGCAGAGGTTGCGATAGGCCTCGGCGATCGCTTGCTTGCCGCCTTCGTAGGGGTCGGCAAAGACGTAACGCGGGGTGCAGTCCGTGGTGATCGCAAGCGCCTTGCCAGTGCCATGCACCCGCACCACGCCCGCATCGCCGCCCGTCTGGAGCGTGTCGGCGCCGACCTGCGAATCGTATTGTTCGGCAATCCAGCGACGCGATGCCAAGTCGGGCGAGGCCATCATCGTCAGCAGGTCAGCGGCAATATCGTCGCTGACAGGCACTTCGGCGAGCGGTTTGACCCCAGCCCAGACCTTGTATTCGTCCTTCGACAAATAGGGCCGATCATAAAGCGGCGCATCATCGGCGAGCGGATCGAGCGGAATGTCGCACACCACTTCGCCATTGAATTCGAGCACCATGTGGCCAGTATCGGTGACTTCGCCGATCACCGCGAAATCCAGTTCCCACTTGGTGAAGATCGCCTCGGCCATCGCTTCCTTGCCGGGCTTAAGCACCATGAGCATCCGCTCCTGGCTTTCGCTCAGCATCATTTCGTAAGGCGTCATGCCCGTTTCACGGCACGGCACCTTGTTCATATCGAGCCGAATGCCCGCGCCGCCCTTGCTTGCCATTTCGACGCTCGATGAAGTCAGGCCCGCCGCGCCCATATCCTGAATGGCGACAATCGCATCAGTTGCCATCAGTTCGAGGCAGGCTTCGATCAGCAGCTTTTCGGTGAAGGGGTCACCGACCTGCACCGTCGGGCGCTTGGCCTCGGCATCCTCGCCAAAATCGGCCGAAGCCATGGTCGCGCCGTGGATCCCGTCGCGCCCGGTCTTGCTGCCGACATAGACGATTGGATTGCCGATCCCGGTCGCCGCCGAGTAGAAAATCTTGTCCTGATTGGCGACGCCAACCGTCATCGCGTTGACGAGGATGTTGCCATCATAGGCCGGGTGGAAATTCGTCTCACCCGCGACAGTCGGTACGCCGACGCAGTTGCCGTATCCGCCGATGCCTGCGACCACGCCTTGCACCAGATGCTTCATCTTGGGGTGTTCAGGCCGTCCGAAACGCAGTGCATTGGCATTCGCAATCGGCCGCGCGCCCATGGTGAAGACATCGCGCAGGATGCCCCCTACACCGGTCGCTGCGCCCTGATAGGGCTCAATGTAGCTGGGGTGGTTGTGGCTCTCCATCTTGAAGATCGCGGCCTGACCGTCACCGATGTCGATCACGCCCGCGTTCTCACCCGGGCCGCAGATCACCCATGGGGCCTCGGTCGGCAGTTTTTTGAGATGCAGACGCGAGGATTTGTAGCTGCAATGCTCCGACCACATCACCGAAAAGATGCCGAGTTCAACGAGGTTCGGCTCGCGGCCCAGCGCATGGAGGACGCGTTCGTATTCCTCGGAGGAAAGGCCGTGCTGTTCGACGATTTCAGGGGTGATGGCGGTCATGCAAGAACTCCTTGCGCCGCCCCCTAGATTACTGAAGCGCGAAGGCCAAGCTGCCGCGTTTCTGGAACCAGCGATTCTCCCCGACCCATACGGCCAGCGCGGTCAGAATGGCGAAGGCGAACAGCGCTTGCAGATACAGGAACGGCCCCGCGGTTTCGGGGTGGGGCGCGAACCAGTTCACCGCTTGCAACAGCAGCATCACCCCCAACAGCACCGACGGCGGCCCCATCGGCCCGCGCGAACGGCGCAAGTAAAACCAGAACGCACCCAGTGTCAGCCCCAGCTCGAGCGGGATCGCCACCCACGGGTAATCCCACAATCCCAGCCCGAATTTGGGCGGCTGCCCGGCCAGCGTCAGATCGGGGACATGCACCACCCAGTCGAGCAGCCAGTGCGATACAACGACCGTGCCCGCCAGCGCGCCTGCGATCAGGCTGCGATGCATAATCGCCACCACCCCAAGGCAGGCCAGCGCCCATATCCCTGCGCCAATCAAACTATGGGTGTAGGGCATGTGATAAAGATCAAGCGGCACCATCACGCTTGCTTGCGGATCAACCCGCAGGCGCTCCACCCCGACCAGCGCGAGAGCGAAGAACCCCCAATCGACCAGCTGCGCCGCGACGAACAGCGTGCCCAGCCGCGGGCTCTGCGGGCTGACGGCAGCGGCGATGAACGCCGGGGCGAAGTGGCCGATGAACATTGCGAGGGTTCAGCCCGCAGCAGGGGCGAAGCGGAGTACGACCCAGGTTGCCGCAGCGCTCGCCGCGCCGGTCGCAAATGCGCCCCAAAGAATGTCGAGCACGCTGATTTGGGTCGACCACACCTTAAAGACCGCCTGCGATGTCAGGTCGAAGGTTGCGTAGCACAGCGCGCCCAGCAGAATGCCGTTGAGCATCGCTGCCTGCACCGTGCCGCTATCAATGCCGGGCTTGATCGCAAACCATGTCATCCCGGCGATATAGATCAGGTAAAACGCGGCAGCCGCTGTCACGTTGAAATTCTTGGCCATCAGCTCGCCGATCACCGGCTTGTAGAGATTGCCCGCCGCCCAGCGCAGCCAGATTGCATCAAGCACGCCAAACACAACGGCTGCCGCCGCGTAGGCCATGATCCACTTCAGCATGATCGTAGAATTCCCCGTTTCGTGATCCAAACACTCACCCGCAGCCTTGACCGGGCCCGCCCGCGCCGTCAATGCTCGTGACTATGGACGAGGGCACAGCACCGGCTGCCGCAGGGCAGGATCTTTCGCGCATGAGCTTTGAAGAGGCGCTCGGCGCGCTTGAAAGCATCGTGCAGCAGCTTGAACGCGGCGACGTGCCGCTCGATCAATCGATCAGCTTGTATGAACGCGGTGAGGCGCTGCGGCTTGCGTGCCAGCAGCGGCTTGATGCTGCGCAGGCGCGGATCGAGAAGATCGTGACCGGCGCCGATGGTCGGCCAACCGGCACCCAAGCGTTCGACGCGGAAAGCTGACGTGATGTTGGTGGAAAGCGGGAGCACGCTGCTCGGCGATGCGATCAAAAGCGTGCAGGCCGATATCGATTCGCTGTTCGATGCGCTGTTGCCCGTGCCGGACGATACCAGCGCGCGGTTGGTCGAAGCGATGCGCTATGCCGCGATTGGCGGGGGCAAGCGGGTTCGACCGCTGCTGGTGTGCAGCACTGCTGCGTTATTCGGCGTATCGCGCGATGCCGCCCTGCGCGCAGGTGCAGCGATCGAAGCGATCCACGTCTATTCGCTGATCCACGATGATCTGCCGTGCATGGACAATGACGATCTGCGCCACGGCAAGCCGACCTTGCACAAGGCATTTAATGAAGCCACCGCCGTTCTCGCAGGCGACGCGCTGCACGCATTGGCGTTCGAGATTCTTTCCGACAGCGACACCAGCGAAGATCCCTTCACGCGCAGCGAATTGATCGCCACGCTCGGTCAAGCCTCGGGCATGCACGGCATGGCGGGCGGGCAGATGATGGATATGGTCGCGGACGAAGAAGGGGTGACTTACGACCTCCACACGATCACCCGGCTACAACAGCTGAAAACCGGCGCGTTGCTGGCGGCGAGTGTTGAAATGGGCGCGATCCTCGGCAAGGTTGCGCCGCAGGGCCGGATGCATCTGCGCGCCTATGCCCGCGATATTGGCCTTGCGTTCCAGATTGCCGACGATCTGCTCGATGTCGAAGGCGACGTCGACAAGGCGGGCAAGGCTCTGCGCAAGGACGAGGGGCAGGGCAAGCAAACCTTCGTGACGCTGATGGGCGCCGACAAGGCCCGCGAACAGGCGCGCGCGCTGGTCGATCAGGCGGTGCTGCGGCTCGCGTCCTATGGCTCCGAAGCAGACATTCTGCGCGCGCTCGCTCGATATATTGTCGAGCGGGATCGCTGATCCTTTTGGGAGAGGGGACACTATTATGACACGCCGCGTCGGGATCTATCCCGGAACCTTCGATCCGATCACGCTGGGCCACGCCGACATCATCCGGCGCGGGTCAAAACTGGTCGATTGGCTGATCATCGGGGTCACCACCAACCCATCGAAAAATCCGATGTTCTCGAACGAAGAACGGTTTCGTATGGTGGAACGTGAGGTGGCCAACATGGGCCTTGGCAATGTCGAGGTGGTGGGGTTCAATGCGCTGCTGGTGAAGTTCGCTCAGAAACAGGGCGCAAGCGTCATTATCCGCGGCCTGCGCGCCGTGGCGGATTTCGAATACGAATATCAGATGGCGGGCATGAACCAGCAGCTTGATGATGATATCGAGACGGTGTTCCTGATGGCCGACGTCTCGCTCCAGCCGATTGCGTCGAAACTGGTCAAGGAAATCGCGGTTTACGGCGGCGATATTGCCCGCTTCGTCAGCCCGCCGGTGCGCGACGAGGTGGAGGCGCGGGTGCGTGAAACCGGGCTCAAGGGCGATTATTGAGCGGCCTGCGCTGTCCACAGCCCCCTTCATTCCCCATTGTCATTCATTGCAACGCAAGCCGGGCGTGGTTAAACGGCGGGCCTAATCCGGATGGAACCATGATCATAGCCAAACTCTCGCCTGCTTTTGCCGCCTTGCTGCTGATCGCCGCGCCCTTTCCCGCTTTTGCACAGCAACAGCCGGAGGAAGCTCCTGCGGCTGCTGTCGAACAAGACGACGACGCGGAGGCGGACGAGGACGCAGTTGCTGCTGCGGCCCGCGTTTTTGCGCCGATCAATTATGATCCGGCGGTCGATCCCGAAAATGTCTGGGTGCTCGATTTGTCAAACGGGCAGCGGGTGAAAGCCCGGCTGATGGCTGATTGGGCGCCCGCCCATATCGCCCGGATCAAAGAACTGACCCG